>JAEAMF010000255.1_pt1 | contig 81210 bp, 63 predicted proteins | sample 8958721 | NCBI WGS metagenome assembly JAEAMF01 (sample SAMN16933255, study PRJNA681124) | bioreactor sludge metagenome | isolation source: anaerobic bioreactor treating anionic surfactant - SDBS | place: India: Bengaluru | collected 2019-02-28
CCTGGACTGGTTTGTATAATCTCCTCCTGGAGGTTTCTTAAGTTGACACTCTCTTGCTTATATACCGATAATCTTATATAACACAAGTTGCAATTATATGTTATGGGGTAAGAGGAAAAAAATTCTTTTCATTTTTTACCCTCCCTTCGACTAAATACAATCCTCTTATCCTCCCTCCCTTATTTATTAGTATAGAATGTTTCTCAAGCATACACAGAAAATAGACATCTACAACTTATCGAATGTTGTTGTCTTCCCCGAGTTTGCTGTAAGGTTAAAACTCGTATAATTATTAAAAAACTCATAATCATAACAACCGGTAGGCATACATAGTTGATTATTTTTTATTTCAAAAGTTACCCAGAGAGGAGGATCATAGGTACTGGTGTTGACATAGTAGATAGATATGGCAATAGTTCCGTTGTCATTGAACGACCATAAATTTTCAATATATTCGTATTCTGCATATCTCCAAGATCCTAAAAATCTTGTTGTCTCATCATTACTTTTTTGTTGTTCGTTGCATCCGTTCAATCCAACAATCAGAAACACTACTATGATGCCTATTGTTGCGAGTTTTTTATTCATTCTAACTTACCTGTTCCATTACAAACCTTACAGGACGTCCCCATCATACGTGTTTCATACCCCGAACCACGACAGTGAAGACACAAATCATTACTTAATTCTTTATTTCTATCTTTAATATCTCTTGGATTTCTAAAATGTAGACGTTTAAATATTCGCTTATTCATATAGTCCCTCTTGCGACCAAATATTTACCTAACCTTCTTAAAGGTTATGAAACAAAAAAAGGGTGGTAAGTATTAGGACTGATACAAGAGCATCAACCTGTACTCATCTTGTGCCTGCCGGTCTATTGCAATAATGCCTGTTTGAATGTTTTTATTATTGAATTTTAAATCGTATAAGTAATAATATTTATTTCATCTGATGCGACTTGTTCTGACGTCGTATATACATTGACATAGACTTGTACAACGTGTTTGCCAATCAGTGGATAAAAATAGGGATGATGGATTGTCCAACTGTGAGACGATGCATTATCATAAAAAAACTCTACTATATTGCCATCGAGACAGAAGATGACATCAACATTGTCATGACGTGGGATTACATCGACAATGACCGTTGTACTGCCAAAGATGATAGGTATTCCTCGAGGGCTATAAAAACTATTTTTCCAATAATGAATCGGGTAAAGCGGAACGTTGAAAAAATAGTAATAGCCTTGATATGGTGAGGAAATGATCACTTGCAGCTCAATAGGGGTGCTAGCAAACTCTGCAATAACGGCAAGCAAGAGTTTTGTTACATTCGTAAGGTACGTCCAATTCAGTCGATCAGAAGTATCATTTGCTGAATGAAAGATGTGGTCCCAATAGTACGAATCGTAACCACAATCATATCCCTGAAAAGAGCCTGCATCAAACTCATACTCGTCAAATGATTGAAAATCTGATCCGCTACTATGCGGATATGTTAAAACAGTCATGTTCGTCTTATTTCGATATAATGTACTCACTATTGTCACAAAATCTGCAATCCACTTTGCTCGTTCGGGAAACGCAAGAGTCATGAGTCGCCCGCCCTCTGTCGTAACAGCATATCCAATCATGTCCGCATCGATGACCGCTACAATATTATCACCTCTGCGAGATGCATTGTGAGCATACAGATAACTCCCATACAATCCGTCTTCTTCCCCAGAAAACGTAATGAACCGAAGCGTGTAATTAAACGCATACTGGCTCAATATCTTTGCAGTTGCAAGGACCGCTGCAACACCCGATCCATCGTCGTCGGCACCTGGTGAAAGTTTCACTGAATCGTGATGAGCACAGAAGATAAATATCGCATTGCTTGAAGTATCGGTTCCAGGTAATGTTGCCACTACATTTCGATCGGTCAAATCATCAAAAGACCAGTAATGAAACTCAACAAATAAGCCCATCGCGTGAAACTCATCATAGATATACTGCGATACATTCATGCTATTTTCAGTTCCTGTAACATGAGGCCCAAATGCTGTTAGATGGGTGTTATAATAATATAGAAGTGATTCATTCACCTGTTGAATCATATCAATAATCTGAGTATCCGGTGATGTCAACGGTTGCAACACAGGTCCTGCTTTCGTAGCAATGCTTGCTAATCCAGTAATAATTAGTAGTCCCACAACAAAAAGTCCTATGATTTTGTTTATTTTATGATTCCCCCTTTTTGCCTCCCTAAAACTGGCGTATATAGAACAGTATATCTAATAATAATATTTTTCCTAAGATTCAGATACAAACTAGAAGCATTAACTCGCTTTTTTCAATCGGCATAACGTACATAACTCATTCATTCTGCAGTCTGTGTTCACAAAGAGATTCTTGCCAAGATTCTGTCCACATTCACGACATTGTTGTACAAACCAGAAGCAAATTGGGTAAGTATGGGTAGTACGATAACACCTCTTGTATGGGGCTTGCCCTTTGCAATCTTTGGCATAACATTACTGCTCATGAGATCGATTATTACTTACTACAATAATAAGAAAAAATATTAGTGGCATTTCTTAATTGGATTTTTCAACAACAGCTGCAAGGAAAAATATTAAGAACACAGAGAACACATAAGACAATAGTTCTTTTAGTATGAACTCTAAAAAAATCTCAGCATCCAATTAATCTCCAATACCAATTCAATAATTGTGCCATGCAGATTGAATAAATGGAGTTATTTAAATTTCTCTTGAATACCAAGTCCCAAATGATCTGACAGGTAAAAAACAGTTTTTTTAAGATACGTTTTTAAAGATATTTTTATTTAGTGTATTCGAACCGTTTTAGGAATAGTACGTAAATAAAATAACTGGTTGTATAATTGATGTAATAGGTTTGAAGTGATAAAATGGGAATATTTGAAATATTTTCTAAAGAAAAGAAGGGGAAAAAGACTGAGGAATAATCATGCCAGAAAAAACAAACAAAACAGCAAAAACAACAAACTATGATGAAATCTATAAAAAATTCAAATGGGAAGTCCCTGAGTACTATAATTTTGGTTTTGATGTAGTTGATAAATGGGCAGAGGACCGGACAAAACTAGCTTTGATCTCCATTGATAGGACGGGAAAACACGATAGATATCACACCTTTTATGATCTCAGTAAAGCATCAGATAGATTTGCGAACTTTCTACAAAAAATTGGAATAAAGAAGGGCCAGAGTGTTCTTGTTATCCTTCAGAGTATACCTGAATGGTATATCGCCTTAATCGGTATGTTTAAACTTGGTGTGATTCCAATACCAGGTACAGTGCTTTTAACATCAAAGGATATTGAATATAGAATCAACCGTGCTGAAGCGATAATGGTTCTTACAGATCTTGATCATGCTGACAGCGTTGAGGCGGCAAAAGCAAAATGTCCAACATTAAAACATATGATGCTTGTTGATGGAAAACGGGCTGGTTGGTATAATTATGATGAAGAGATGCACGAGGTTTCTTCATACCTCGATAAGGAGAAGATTGAAAAAACACGATCCAAAGATCCCATGCTCATCTATTTCACTTCAGGGACAACCGGTCATCCAAAAATGGTGTTGCACACTCATAGCTATCCCTTAGGTCATGAGGTTACAGCACGTTTTGCACAAGCATTAACAGATAAAGACCTCCATTGGACAGCTTCTGAAACAGGATGGGCAAAAGCCGCATGGGGAAAACTCTTCGGCCAGATGATTGCAGGAGCCGCCATTATCCAATGGGAAACACCCGGTCGTTTTGATCCTGACGGTCTGTTGAAAGCAATGGAAAAATATGGTGTGACTACATTTTGTGCGCCTCCAACTGTCTATCGCTTATTAATCCAAATGGACCTATCAAAATATCATCTGAACCTTCGCCATTCAATGAGCGCAGGCGAACCTTTGAATCCTGAGGTAATTAGGGCATGGAAGAAAGCATTTGGATTAGAGATCTATGATTTTTATGGACAGACAGAAACCGTCTGTGTTCTTTCCAATTTCCCATTCATGCCAATTAGATATGGTTCCGTTGGGAAACCAACACCGGGCCATGACGTTCGGATAGTTGACGATGATGGGAAGGAACTTGGACCTGATGAAGAAGGGAATATTGCATTATACCTTGGTAAAATTAGACCCCCGGGACTCTTTAAGGAATATTGGAAAGATAAGGAAATCATGGAAAAGGTATTTCGTGGAGAGTATTATTTCACAGGTGACAGAGGGTACAAAGACAAAGACGGGTACTTTTGGTTCGTTGGAAGAGATGATGATGTCATCAAATCGTCAGGGTATCGAATTGGACCATTTGAAGTGGAATCATCCTTGATTGAGCATCCGGCAGTTGCTGAATGCGCTGTTGTTGGTGCGCCTGATCCGAAAGGCGTTCGGGGAATTGTCGTAAAAGCATTTGTCGTTCTCGCTAAAGGATATAAACCATCTGAGACCCTTACAGAAGAACTACAGGAACATGTAAAGAATACAACTGCACCGTATAAATATCCGCGAATTATAGAATATATGGACGATCTACCTAAGACAATATCTGGGAAGATTTTACGTAGGGAACTTCGAAAGAGCTAAGAAACTACTCTCTTCCCTTTTTTTTAAAATCTTCATCATGTTTTTTGGAAAAAATTTTAAACAGTGTCATTATTAATGACCTTACTTTTCTCATATGGAGGAGGCTTAGAAAAATGAAAGATATAGTAATCGTTTCGGGTGTCAGAACTGCTCAGAGCAAATTTTCTGGTGTCTTAAAGGACTTTTCGGCACCGCAATTAGGAAGTATTGCTATTAAAGAAGCAGTGAGTAAGGCAGAACTTAAACAAACGGATGTTGATGAAGTAATAATGGGGTGTGTCGTTTCTGCAGGTCTTGGTCAAAACGTGGCACGCCAAGCAGCGATTGGCGCAGGAATTCCTTATGAGGTTGGTGCGTTACATGTTGATAAAGTGTGTGGGTCAAGTTTAAAAGCGGTTATTTTGGCAGCTCAAGCAATTAAAAGTGATGATGCGGAAATCATTGTCGCCGGTGGGATGGAGAGTATGAGTAATTGTCCATACACAATCCCAAAGGCACGATATGGTGCAAAGATGTTTGATGACAAAATCGTGGATTTAATGGTAAATGATGGATTGTGGGATGTGTACAACAACTTCCATATGGGTATGACGGGTGAGATTATAGCCGAAAGGAATCATTTAAGTCGTGAGGAAATAGATGAATTTGCTGCATGGAGTCACCAAAAAGCGGAACATGCAACAGAAAAAGGGTATTTCAGAGATGAAATCGTTTCCATTGAGATCCCTCAGAAAAAAGGGGACCCAATTCTATTCGATAGAGATGATGGAATTAGACCTGGTACCACTCGTGAGAGTCTTGCAAAGCTCAAACCGTTCTTCAAGAAGGATGGTGTGGTTACAGCAGGAAATGCATCTCAAATCACTGATGGTGCAAGTGCAACTGTTGTAATGAGCAAAGAGAAAGCAAAAGAGCTTGGCATAAAACCACTTGTAACAATTAAGGGATATAATTCTATAGGTGTCAAACCAGAACTTGTAATGGAAGCACCAATTCCCGGTATTGAAGCTTTGCTTCAGAACATGAAACTGAAAATCGGTGATATTGACCTTGTTGAACATAACGAGGCGTTTTCCTCTGCGAGTGTTGCAGTGATGAAACATTTTAGAATCCCAAAAGAGAAATTCAATGTCCATGGTGGTGCAGTCGCTATCGGTCATCCGATTGGTAGCAGTGGTTCACGTATATTGATAACACTGATGCATGCAATGAAAAGGATGGACAAAAAACGTGGTCTTGCAACGATTTGTCTTGGTGGCGGTAATGCGGTGTCTATTATTGTTGAACGCTAGGTGAAAAAGATGGCTATGACTAAAATTGGTGTTATCGGCGCAGGTCAAATGGGACATGGGATTGCATTAGTCTCGGCGCAGGCAGGGTTTGATGTGCTACTTCATGATATGAAAGAGGAGTATATTCAAAAGGGAGTAGCAGCAATTGAGAAGTTTGTAAAGAAAAGTGTCGAAAAAGGAAAAATGACAGAGGACGAAAAGAAAAAGATAGTGGGTAACATAAGAGTGACGACAAGACTTGAAGAAATGAAGGATAGGGATATTATCATTGAGGCGATCTTTGAAAACGTAAAAGTGAAAAAAGAACTCTTTAAGGAACTAGACCGAATCTGTAAAAAAGAATGCGTACTTGCAAGTAATACAAGTACGATCCCGATTACTGATCTTGCTTCGGCAACAGGGAGACCGGAGAAATTCATCGGTATGCATTTTATGAATCCAGTCCCTTTAATGAAACTCGTGGAAGTTATTAAGGGTCTGAGAACAGATAATACGACAGCAAAACTCATCTTTGAACTCTCGGAGAAAATGGGAAAAACCGCTGTAGAAGTAAACGATGGTCCCGGTTTTGTAAGCAACCGTCTCTTAATGCCCATGATTAACGAAGCAATAATCTGTTTGAGCGAAGGTATTGGAACGGCAGAAAACATTGATCAAGTCATGAAACTTGGGATGAATCATCCCATGGGACCTCTTGCTCTTGCTGATCTTATTGGCCTTGATGTCGTCCTCAGTATTATGACGGTGTTGTATGAAGGATTTAATGATTCGAAATACAGACCATGCCCTCTTTTAAAGAAAATGGTGCAAGCAGGGTATCTAGGGAAAAAAACAGGGAAAGGATTTTATGATTATTCAGCGTAGGTGAGATAAATGGCTTATAAGAACATTATCGTTGAAAAAAGAGACCGTATTGGGATCATTAAAATCAATCGGCCGGATGTTCGCAACGCTCTTGATAAAAATACAATTCGCGAACTCTTAAATGCTGTAACTGACCTTGAAGATGATAAAAACATTAAAGTTGCTATCCTTTCAGGAGTAGGAAAAGCATTCATTGCTGGTGCAGACATCAAACAGATGAAAGATATGAAGCCGCTCGAAGCAAAAGAATTTGCTGAACTTGGCCATAGTCTGCCGATACGAATAGAGGATTCGCGTTTGCCTTTTATTGCCGCGGTCAATGGGTATGCCCTTGGTGGCGGGTGTGAAATTATGATGGCTTGTGATATATGCATTGCATCAACAAATGCAAAAATTGGTCAACCTGAGATAAATCTTGGGATAAACCCTGGGTTTGGTGGTACTCAAAGATTGCCAAGAATTGTTGGTCTGATGAAAGCGAAAGAACTGTTGCTCACCGGAAGAACCATCGATGCACAAGAGGCATATGAGATTGGGCTTGTAAACAGAATCGTAGATGATGAAAAACTTATGGAAGATGTGGAAAACCTAGCAAAGGATATTGCAAGCAAATCAGCTGTTCAATTATCCTTTATTAAGGCACTTGTAAACAAAGGTTCACACATCGATTTAAACAGCGCGTGCACCCTTGAAAAACTGTATTTCTCCACAAGTTTTTCGACCCATGATCAAAAGGAAGGAATGAGCGCGTTCATAGAAAAACGTAAAGCAAACTTCAAAGATGAATAAAGAGGATTTTCTTTCCTCTTTATTTTAGTATATTACTCAGTATGTCGTCTGCTGCTGAATAAGGGTCAATTTGTTTTTTGCTTATCTGATCGAGTAGCGCTTCAATTTTCGCTTTAACATTCGTTTCATCAAAAATTAATGTCATTAACCGCTTTCTAATAATTTCCACCAATTCTGTTTCGTATCGAAGACGCCTTTTTTTGTCAAATGCTTTCGTTGTCTTTAGATACTGTTTATGATGTTCGATCTCCAAGAGAAGCGTATCTATTCCTTTCCCTTGTTTTGCAACTGTTGAGAGCACTGGGATTTTACGGTCTTTTTCAGAGCAAGAGATATCGACAAGGCTTTCAACCTCGGCAACGGTTTGTTGAACACCAGGTCGATCCGCTTTATTCACAACATAGATATCAGCGATTTCCATCACACCTGCTTTCAATGTCTGGATACTGTCACCAAGACCGGGGACGACAACAACAAGAGTCGTATCAGCAATTTTGACGATATCTACCTCTGCTTGGCCAACACCGACTGTTTCAACTATGACGATGTCCTTTCCGCATGCGTCCAAGATTTCCACGACATCGTACACCGCACTTGTAAGACCACCCAGCATGCCTCGCGTACCCATGCTTCGAATGAAGACTCCTTCGTCCATGGCCAATTCCATCATTCTCACTCTGTCGCCAAGGAGCGCCCCACCGCTAAAAGGACTAGTCGGATCAATCGCTATAATTCCAACACTCTTGCCCTTCAGTCTATAGAGGTGAGTCATCTCGCAGATAAGCGTACTCTTTCCTGATCCCATTACTCCTGTTATTCCTATGACATGAGCGTTTCCCGCATGAGGGTGAATCTCTTTCATCGCTGCAAAACCACTTGGATCGTTGTTTTCCAGAAGCGTAATTAATCGTGCGATACTGCGTTGGTCACCTTTGAGAACGTTCGTTGCAATATCGTTCATTTTTTCACATTCTTTTGGATATAATTCACGATATCTTCACAATGAGTACCTGGTCCAAAAATAGCAGCGATTCCTTCTTTTTTGAGTTTAGGTACATCCTCTTCAGGGATGATTCCACCGCCTAAAATTAATACGTCTCCCATCCCCTTTTGTCTTAACTGTTTTGCAACATCTACAAAAAGTGTCATATGAGCACCAGATAAAAGACTGAGACCTATAACATCTACGTCTTCTTGTAGTGCTGCCTCAACAATCATATCTGCAGTCTGATGAAGGCCAGAATAAATCACTTCCATGCCTGCATCGCGAAGCGCCCGAGCAACGATTTTCGCTCCGCGATCATGGCCATCTAGACCAGGTTTTGCGATGAGGACTCTTATTTTTTTATCGACCATTGATGCTTCACCTCAATAAATCGCAGATTCATGATATTCACCAAAAACATCACGTAATATTTGACAAGTTTCACCGAGGGTAGCATAACTATGCACACAATCAATGATATATGGCATCATGTTTTCATTACCCTCTGCTGCTTTTCGCAAACAATCTAGATTGTGCTGAACTTTTTGATTATTCCGGCTCTTTCTCAGATGCTTTAAGCGATTAATCTGTCGATCCTCTCCTTTCTCGTCCATTTTCAAAATCGGAATATCAACAGGTTCATCTATTTTATATTCATTTACTCCCACAACAATCCGATTTTTCTCGTCTATCTCTTTTTGATATTTGTAGGAGGCAGCCGCAATTTCACGTTGGAAAAAACCTTTCTCAATGGCAGGAAGGACACCTCCAAGGTTCTCCACACGGTCCCAATACCTATAGGTTTGTTCTTCCATTTCATCGGTGAGCCATTCTACGTAATAACTACCACCTACAGGATCAATAGTACTATCAATACCGGCTTCTTCTGCGATAATCTGTTGGGTTCTGAGTGCAATGCGAACTGCTTTTTCTGAAGGGAGTGCTAATGCTTCATCCATAGAATTGGTATGAAGAGATTGAGTACCACCTAAAATTGCAGCGAGGGCTTGAAGCGTTACTCGGACGATGTTTATTTCAGGTTGCTGCGCAGTTAAAGAACACCCTGCAGTTTGCGTATGAAAACGCAAAAGCATACTACGAGGTTTTTTTGCACCGAGTTTCTTTATTTCCTTTGCCCAAATTCTCCTCGCGGCACGATATTTTGCAATTTCTTCGAAAAAATCATTATGTGCATTGAAAAAGAAACTCAAGCGAGGGGCAAAATCATCGATCTTAAGATCTCGTTGCAATGCCCATTTGACATATTCTATGCCATCGCCAAGCGTAAAGGCAAGTTCCTGAACAGCGGTCGACCCTGCCTCTCGAATGTGATACCCTGAAATACTAATAGTATTCCATTGAGGAACATGTTTTGAGCCATATTCAAATGTATCAACAATAAGACGCATTGATGGTTCCGGGGGAAAAATATAACTTTTTTGCGCGATATATTCTTTCAAAATATCATTTTGAATCGTACCGCCAATGATGTTCTTATTGATACCTCGATTTTCGGCATTTGCAATATAGAAACCCCAAACAATCGCTGCTGGTCCATTGATTGTCATTGAAGTGGTGACCTTATCAATAGGGATATCCTTAAAGAGAATTTCCATATCTTTTAGACTACTAATGGCGACACCGCATTTACCAAACTCTCCACGGGATAACAGATGGTCGGTATCATACCCGTAGAGCGTTGGATAATCAAATGCCACACTAAGACCTGTTTCACCATGTTCAAGGAGATATTTATAACGCTGATTCGTCTCTTCCGCAGATCCAAAACCTGCAAACTGTCTCATGGTCCATAACCGCCCACGATACATCGATGCGTGAACACCACGCAAAAAAGGGTATTGACCAGGAAAACCAATATCGTTTACGTAATCCAAATGGTATGTATCTAGAGGGGTATACACAGTTTTAATCTCGTTTCCAGAAAGATTTTCAAATTTTTTTTTTCGTTCGGTATTTTTTGTCACAAGAGAAAAATAACAATTTTTTTGCCAGTGTTCTTGTTCTTTTTTTATTATTTCACATTCCTTTTTATCGATCATTAGGAAAGCCCCCAACACTAGAAATCAATACCTCTCCTTGTAATAACGCCCTTTTGATAAGGATGTTTAATTTCAAGGATTTCTGAAACATAATCAGCAATTTTTATAAGCTCATGATTTGCATATCGACCGGTTAATATCAGCTCAAGTTTTTCAGGTTTTTCTTCAATAAGTTGAAGAACATCGCCAAGGGAAATCAAATTAAAATCGATGGCGACATTGATTTCATCAAGAATAATCATATCATATATGTTCTTTTTAATGAGCTCTTTGGCTTTCGAAAAACCCTCGTGTGCCAAATCGATATCGATCTTCTCGGGTTTTTCTTTATCTACAAACTCATCTCGACCATGCTGAGAAATTGTAAAATTCTTCACATGTTCAAGGCTGTTCAATTCACTGTATCGTCGACCCTTCATAAATTGGAGCATATGGACCTTATTTCCCGCCCCAGCGGCTCTCAATCCAAGACCAAGTGCTGCAGTTGTTTTTCCTTTACCATTACCAGTATAGATATGAACATATCCTTGTTTCAATGAAATTTCCTCATTATCTGAAACATCTTAATTATTATATTTCTTTCCTTAATATGTCACGAATAGATAGAAAGCTTTATGTTTCATAATTTTATTCGAACCTCCATGAAACTCGAACTTAATGATCAACAAAAAATGATTCAAAAAATGGTGCGAGAATTCGCTGAAAAGGAAATTGCACCTATCGCCTCAGAACTCGATAAAAAAGCTGAGTTTCCCGCAAAAACACTTCAAAAAATGGCAAAACTTGGGCTTCTAGGCATAATAATTCCAGCAGAATATGGGGGCGCTGGTCTGGATACTATTAGTTATACGACAATAATTGAAGAAATTTCGCGAAAATGCGCATCGACAGGTGTCATTACGTCTGTTCACAATTCACTGGTTGCTTGGCCAATTATGAAATATGGTACAGAGGAACAGAAAAAGAAATACTTGCCCATTCTTGCAAAAGGGGATAAGATTGGTGCATTTGCTGGAACTGAACCAAATGCGGGATCAGATTTAGGTGCTATGCAGACAGCCGCAGTGCGTAAAGGAGATACGTATGTGATAAATGGGAATAAAACATTCATCACAAATGGCCCTAAAGCAGGAATCATCATTGTTTTCGCGGTTACTGATAAAGCCGCTGGACCAAAAGGAATAAGTGCATTTATTGTGGAAAATACGATGAAAGGATTTAACGTCGGTAGCATTTTTGATAAAATGGGAATTAATGCAAATTTGGTATCAGAACTCGTCTTTGAAGATATGGAAGTACCTAAAGAAAATTTGCTAGGAAAAGAAGGAGATGGTTTTAGGATAGCACTAAGTGCTCTTGATGGTGGTCGGATTGGTGTGGCATCTCAGGCACTAGGGATAGCCAAAGCAGCTCTTGATGAAAGTATAGAATACTCCATGCAACGTCAACAATTTGGAAAACCTATTGCAAAATTCCAAGGAATTCAATGGATGATTGCAGATATGGCAACACGAATTGAGGCAGCTCGGTTCTTGGTATACAATGCAGCATATAAAAAAGACAGCGGAGAGAAATACAGTAAAGAAGCGTCGATGGCAAAACTTTTCGCATCAGAAACTGCAATGGATTGCGTGATTAAGGGTGTTCAGATCCATGGAGGGTATGGGTATACTAAAGAATATACGATTGAGCGGCTCTTCAGAGATGCAAAAATAACCGAGATATATGAAGGTACGTCAGAAGTACAAAGAATGGTTATCGCAGGTAGTCTACTAAAATAGAACCTTGAGAGTATTTAGTTCCAGGGGAAGTATTCATGAAGACATTTAATTATACAGAAGAGGCTAAAAATTGGGCATGGAAGATTCCGAAGTATTATAACCTTGGTTATGACTGTGTAGATAAACATGCAGAGGGCCAAAATAGAGACAAAATTGCTCTCTTATGGGAAAATGAAAAGGGCGAAACAAAAGCATATTCGTTTTTTGAAATGAAAAAACTCTCCAATAAATGTGGTAATGTTCTTCGCAATCTCGGTTTAAAAAAGGGCGATCGTTTTCTCATTCGTCTTCCCAACATACCCGCCTTTCAGATTAGTTTTATTGGGGGAACAAAAATTGGTGCGGTCCCGATACCGTCAAGTGTCCAGTTTCGCGACCACGAAATAGAGTATAGAATTAATGATAGTGGGTCAAAAATTGTCATCACTACGTCTAAATATGCTGACGAGGTACGAAAAATTACACATAAATGTCCAAGCTTGAAGCATATCATACTTGTTGACAATCCAGGCGCAAACGAATTATCATATTGGGATTTAATGGAAGAAGCATCAGAAAAACTTGACCTTGAAAAAACAAAAAACGATGATATGGCGTTTTTCTGTTACACTTCAGGCACAACAGGTAATCCAAAAGGAGCAGTACATCTACATCGCTGGGTAATCGGAAACGATCCAAGTGCGCTCTATTGGCAGAATGTTAAATCAGATGACCTCATTGGTCATACGGGAGATCTTTCTTGGATATTCCCCCTTGGAAATGGATTTCTATATGCATGGAGACATGGAATAACAACGTTTGTGTACGATGGGAGATTTAATCCTGAGAAATGGTTTGAGCTGATGGAAAAATACAAAATTACCAATCTAGCCAGCGTTCCAACATGCTATCGTATGTTTGTCACCGTCAAAGACGCAGAAAACAACTATGACCTCTCTCACCTTAGACATTGCATATCTGCAGGAGAACCGCTTAACCCAGAGATAATCAAAGAATGGAAAAATCGGTTCAACCTTGACATCTATGACGGGATTGGCATGACGGAAGTCATGGTGTATCTGTCAAACATGCGAGATATGACAATCAAACCAGGCTCATGTGGTCGGCCACAGCCCGGTAAGCTCTGCGATATCATTGATAACAATGGAAATTCTCTTCCGCCTGAAAAACCAGGCATGCTTGCAGTGGACAAAACCGATCCAGGATTATTTAAGGAATATTGGAACAAACCTGAAAAGACTCGTGAAAGTTTTAAGAACAATTGGTTTTTAACGGGAGATATTCTCTATAAAGATGAGGATGGATATTTTTGGTTCAGCGGCAGAGATGATGACTTGATAATGGCTGCAGGATACCGTATTTCACCTTTTGAAGTTGAATCAGCGTTGTCTTCTCATCCAGATGTACTTGAAACTGCAGTGGTTGCAAGTCCCGATGAACTGAGAGGAGTAATCGTTAAGGCATTCATTATCCTGAAGGATAAAAAAAAAGCCTCAGACGATTTAGTGAAAGAGTTACAGAATCATGCTCGAAAGGTCTCTGCACCATATAAATATCCACGGGAAATCGAGTTTGTTGACGAACTCCCAAAAACCCAGAGTGGAAAAATTAGACGAAAGGTTCTTAGGGAACGTGAAATTGAAAGAAAATCAGGAGAAAAAACTGTATGAATATAATCGTGTGCGCAAAGCAAGTTGTTGATATATCGGAAATGAAAATAGATAGTTCAACAAAAAAACCTATCCTTACAGGCCTCAACAAAAAGGTAAATGATATCGATAAAAATGCCATAGAAGAAGCGATAAAAATCAAAGAGAAACAAGGAGGGAAAATAACCGTAGTCACTGTTGGTGAAAGCGACGCGAAGGAACGTATCAAGGAGCTTCTTGCAATGGGTGCTGATGAGGGAATATGTATCAACCCACCGGAAAATATGGATTATGCCGTTTTGACAACAATCCTTGCTAGTGCTATCAAAAAAATCGGAGCGTATGACCTTATTCTTTGCGGCGAAGCATCGACCGATATGTTTTCTGGTCAAGTTGGCCCACGACTTGCGGGAATTCTGGATATCCCGCAGATAACCTACGTACAAAAAATCGATGCAGGAAACAGCAAGATCAATGCTGAACGTAACCTGGGAGATATGGTTGTCACCATGGAATCCCCATACCCTGTGCTTGTATCAGTAACAAAAGAGATCAATGAACCTAGGCTCCCTAGCCTGATGCAGATCCTCGGATCCGCCAGTAAACCAATTCACGAGTGGACAGTCGATTCTCTGGAATTAAAGGTAGGTCCCAAGGTTCAAACAACGAACCTCCAAGGTGTTTCAACGGATCGTAAGAACATCGTGTATGACAACGATAGCGATGAATCCATTCAAAAATTAGTTGACAATCTTTTAAAAGAAGGAGTGTTGAGGTGAAACCATGGTATTAGTTTTCTCAGACCATAAGAATCTTACCATTGAACTATTACATAAAGCCTCTGATCTTGCAAAAGAACGGAAAAAAGAAACCATTGCTGTCGTTGTTGGAAAAAAAAACGAGGTTCTTTCGAATGAATTTATTGCATATGGCGCAGATAAGGTCATCAATGTTGAGACAGACTTAGAACGTTTTAAAGCAGAGGAGTATGCTGACATTTTGGAAAAAATCATCAAAGACACAAAAACAGACATCGTTCTTATCGGATCTGATAAAAATGGGAAGGAACTAGCGTCCCGTCTTGCCGGGAAGCTTGATGCCGGATGCATTATCGATGCGACAAATGTGTATCTTAAAGATGGCAAAATAACAACAGAACGTGTTGTGTATAGTGGCAATGCAATATCAGTTGACCAGTTTATCACTGGACCTGCCGTGATTACTGTTCCATCAAAAGTGTTTGAACCATTACCAAAAGACAAATTAAGGAAAGGGAAAATTGAACATACATCTGCCCCGAAAGAAACATCGACATCAACCATTACAAAGATATCGAAAATGGAATCCGGCGGCGTCAATGTTGAAGAAGCAAAAATCATTGTTTCTTGTGGCAGAGGAGTGAAGAATAAAGAAGACATTAAACTAGTCAGTGAGTTAGCTGATGTGCTGAAAGGTAGAACTGTTGGGTGCAGCCGTCCTATCGCTGCAGATCTGAAATGGCTTTCAGAGGAACATTGGATAGGACTCTCAGGCCATAAAGTAAAACCAAAACTCTACATTGCTGCGGGGATTTCTGGCCAGATTCAACATATTGCAGGGATGAGAGATTCAGGTGTGGTTGTAGCAATTAACAAAGATTCTGATGCATTAATCTTTAAATCCGCCGATTATGGGATTGTTGGTGACCTGTATAAAGTCCTTCCAAAACTCACAGAAGCAATCAAAGCAAAAATGGAGTAGTCGACTCATACGTTTGTTTCTGTTATCTCCCTTTTTATGGTGACATCGCATGGGCCGAGAAATCGATAGAAGCATTATCGAGACCATTCCGAAAGAAAAATTAGCAGATTTCATCTTTATGCATTTGAGGGATCTGTGGGCAGTTGATGGACTCTATTTCATGGATATTGAAAAAAAATGTGGTACAAAAGAGGCCACAAAGATTGATCAGGATGTTTGGGAAGTGATGGGAAAAATCGAAGCTCGTAAAATAAAACAACTTTTCGATATTACTGGAACCGATATCCCTTCACTGATGAACGCTTTGCAATACTCGGGATGGGCACTGGATCTTGAAGACAAGCAAATCGAGATACAAACCGATAAAGCCATCCTTCGTACAGTAACATGTCGTGTGCAGAACACTCGAATAGACAAAGGTCTTGGAGAATTCGGGTGTAAACCAGTCCGATGGGGATTTCTCAAAGCATTTGCCAAAGAATTTAATCCGAATATCGTTGTGAAATGTAAGACTTGCCCTCCCGACGTACATCCAGAGAATATCTGGTGCGAATGGGAGTTCATACTGAAAGAGGGATAAGAAATGAAAACATCTGAGGAATATAAGAAATCACTTCAACAAATGAGACCGAACATCTACAAATTTGGGGAACTCATCGAGGATGTGACAACACATCCCGCCACAAGAAGAACGGTAGAAGGTCATGCCCAGATCTATGAGGCAGCGCAAAAAAAGGAATATGCGGACATCCTGACGACGACCTCCCATCTGACAAAAAAACCTGTTGTCCGATATTTATCGATTCTCCAAAGTGCTGAGGACATGATTGCCAATGTACGGATGAAGCGATTGATGTTCAATCTTACTGGTACCTGTACAGGTGGGAGATGCGCAGGGTTCAATGCTCTGAATGCCATGTGGGCAGCGACTTACGATATGGATAACGAATATGGGACAGTCTATCATGATCGTTTGAACCGATGGCTGAGACATGCTCAAGAAAATGATATTGCACTTTCTGGCGCACTTACCGACCCAAAAGGGGATCGTACGAAATCACCATTGCAACAAACAAATCCGGATATGAGCCTACATATCGTGAAAACAGATGATGAAGGCATCACAGTCAGGGGGGCAAAAGTGATGATTTGTGGTGTTGCGGCAGCAAATGAGATTTTCATCATGCCTGGAACAAGTTATAAGGAGGATGAAAAAGACTATGCCGTCTCATTTGCACTCCCAAGAGACACGAAGCACCTGACGATTGTTGAAACAAGACGTCCCTCTGACACACGAGAATTGGAACCAGGATTTGATATTCCAGTTGAACATGGTGGGATTACCCAAGCCTATGTGCTCTTTGACGATGTCTTTATCCCAAACGAACGAGTGTTCATGTGCAAGGAATATCCCTACGCCATCAAAGCAGTGATGAACTTTGTTGCTCCTTACAGAGCAGCGATTGGAGGGTGTGTTGCCGGTCAAGGAGATGTCATGATCGGAGCGGCAGCTCTTATGGCTCGTGCCAATGGTCTCCCTGAGAAAGTATTCAAAGACAAGTTCATCCAAATGATGATTAATAATGAAACAACGTTTGGCATGGGAATAGCAGCAAGTGCCTTAGGGAAAAAACATCCTTCCGGGGTATGGATTCCAGACACCTTACTTTCAAATGTCAATAAGGTTCATGTTGCAACACTTCCCTATGAAACAAAACGTATCGCTCAAGATATCGCAGGGGGGATTGCGGAAACAGGGTGTCTTCCATCATGCACAGACCTTAACGATGCTCGCTATGGGAAACTCCTGAAGAAATATTTGACGGCCAATTGTTCTGGAGAAACTCGAGCAAAAATCGCTCGTCTCATCGAATGGTTAACCATCGGTGCCGGCGTCCCAGGGTGCATGCACGGAGGTGGATCGCCCGATGGAGCAAAACTTCTTATCAATGCAAAATCAGACATCAATCAGTACATTGAGCTAGCAAAAAGGATTGCCAGCATTGACGAGGAAATCATTGTCGAACCAAAGAAAAAATAATCATTATCACTAATGAAAGATACTTCACCCTCTTGATCCTACCGGTCACTCTTCAAAGGAGTAACATACCAGATACAATAGAACATACGCATCGTTGTTGTATACCAATCATTCTAACGAACTTGCTTTCTTACTTCTCTTTTGAAAATCCTTTCTTTATACCTTTTCCCAATTCCTTTACAGCGTCCCAACCCTTTTTCACACCTTTCTCAAGGGCTTCTGCTGGTTCAATATCCATTGCTTTTTTTCCTAATTTTTTTGCCCCTTTCCAACCCTTTTTCACACCTTTCTCAAGGGCTTTAGCTGGTTCTTCTGTGTCCTTTACCTTTTTTCCTATTTCTTTTGCCCCTTTCCAACCCTTTTTTCCAACTTCTCCAATGACTTCGCCTGTTTTTTCAGCACCTTTTTCTAAAGTACCTTTCTTTTTTTTAGCTGCCATGATATCTTTCCTCTGGAATGTTCTAAATTAAGAACAAAGTTCGGATATAAAAAAGTACCTTGTAGAGAAAAGAGCGTTCAATTACACTTCTTTCCTCTTCGTATGTAAAACAAGACAAATACTAGGGCACAGAATGCAATGGCGCATTCGAACCCAGGTGTTCCTTTATCATCTGTATCGCCATTAATGCTCCTTACAGCAACAGTCTTAGTTTGGGTGTGTGTTTTACCAAGAATATCAGTGACTCGTAACATAACAGAGTAGTTGCCTGCTTGTGACCAGGCATGTGCTGCTAGTGAACTAGTATTAACATCTTCAAATATGCCATCGTTGTTCCAATCCCATTCGTACAGGGTGAGGGAACCGTCTGGGTCGATACTTGCCAAGGCGTTGAAGGTAATCTGTTGATTGACGACAGGATTCAACGGTGTCCAGTTGAAGCTTGCAATCGGTTGTTCATTTTCTGCCACTGTACCCATCGTCAATCCATTCCATACTTCCCCTGGACCGGGAAAGTTTGAGTTAATGTGAGCATGGCCTCTTAGTTCCTTGGGTGTGCCCGTCATCCAAAGTGTACTAACAGAGGTCGGTGCAGCAAGCCCAAGGAATGTTACGGAAGTCAACGAGGCACATTTGTTGAACGCATATGATTCGATAGTAGTAACTCTTCTTCCGATGGTAACAGAGGTCAGCGAGGAGCAACCCCAGAACGCGCTATCGCCAATGGTGGCAACGTTATTTCCGATAATTATGGAAGGTAAAGAAGAACAGCCCGCGAACGCAGCGTATTCAATAGTACTGACGCTTTCAGGAATATTCACGGAGGTGAGATGAGTGCATCCATAGAACGCAGAGTCCCCTATGATGGTGACGCTATCTGGGATGGTCACGGAGGTGAGGTTAATGCAACTATGGAACGCGTTGCTTCCGATGACGAGAACACTATCGGGAATAGTCACGGAGGTGAGATGAGTGCATCCATAGAACGCAGAGTCCTCTATGACCGTGACGCTGCTAGGGATAGTCACGGAGGTCAGAGAGGAGCAGTAAGCAAACGCACTACTTCCGATAGTAGTAACGCTCTCTGGTATGATCACGGAGCTTAGGGAGGTACAGTAATAGAACGCATTGTTCCCGATGGCAGTGATACCGTTTGGTATCGCTACAGAGGTCAGAGAGTCGCGGTAGGCAAACACATTATTTCCAATAACCAATGTTGGATATCCGCTCAACATGGAGGGAACCGTAATTACTCCACCGGCACCAGTGTAACCTGTGATATTGGCTTCTCCTTTGAGGTTCACGGTATAGGTATAGTCACTTTCCTGGTCTGCAGACACCGTTTCCAAAGTACCTATAAAGAAGAGTCCTATGAGCAGCATACACACACATAATTCACACATTTTATTTTTCATAATACTCTCTAACCTCCTCCACTTGCCATTATTTGAGATTGTTATTTTGTTCATTCATTTAAACATTTTGAAAAAATCATTTTCATAATTAATAAAGTAAACATGGGTACGAAACTGATTTTATATTGCTTATTATGTTGTTTCCTCAATCATAGGGAGGATTTGTTCATCCTTGAATCCTTTTTGCTGCATGGCACCCGATGGACAGGTCGCTGCACATGACCCGCAACCCATACATAATGCTTCATTGACTTTCGCACGAGATTTCCCGTCTTCTAGTTTTATGAGATCAATGGCTTGATAGGGACACACACTGATGCAGGTTCCACAGCCAGAACAAAAGTCTTCATTGACAAAGGCGATATTGGGCTCGGCGGAAAGACTGCGTTGGGAAAGAATAGTCGATGCGCGGGCAGCAGCAGCCTGGGCTTGATAAATCGATTCGTTGATAAACTTAGGCATATGGCAGTTTCCAGCAAAAAAAACACCACGAGTACTGAAATCAACAGGTCTCAATTTAACATGGGCTTCCAAAAAAAACCCATCACTATTCATTGGTATCTTAAGCATTTTTGAAATAGGTTTTGTTGAATCATGAGGATCGAGACCAGTTGATAGTATGACGTAATCAGCAGGAAGCTCCAGATCCTGAGAGAGCATTGGCTCATGGATTTTGACGATTAACCGATTGCCGGTATGAACGGTGGGTTTTTTGTCAACATCATACTGCAGAAACATGACTCCTTTCTCACGAGCTCGGGTGTAATACATCTCACGGAAACCATATGTCATCAGGTCCCTGTAGAGGATAAAAACCTCGGCGTACGGATTGAGTTCTTTGATCTTAAGAGCATTTTTTATGGCTTGCATGCAACAGATACGACTACAGTATGGGCGTGCGCTATCGCGTGATTCAACGCATTGGACCATGACAAAAACTTCACCATTGTGTATTTGCCCAGGTCTTAGATGAGAAAGCCGATTTTCAAGTTCCAACTGGGTCAAAACCTTTGGCTCTTTGCAATAATGAAACGTTGTTGGTTTGTAATCCTCAGCGCCTATTGCCACAAGGATAACCCCGTGGGTAAATTCTTCGATACCTTTTGGAGTAGTAATCTCCGATGTAAAGTTACCAACGTATCCATGCAATGAATGTACCACTGACTTCGTAAAAACCTTGATCAATTTATTTTTTTCAACCTTTTCAACTGTTTCTTTGAGCAATTTTTTAACATCAATCCCATCAACAGTAAAAGCAATATTATGGAGATACCCACCAAGTATTGGTTCTTTTTCAACCAATGCAATTTCATAGCCTTGATCTGCCAGGGAGAGAGCTGACGTCATGCCAGCAATACCGCCTCCAATCACAAGCGCTTTCTCTGTCACAGGTATCTGTGATTCACAAATTGGTTGCAAGAACCTTGTTTTAGCAACAGTCATCTGGATAAGTTTCTTTGCTTTTTCTGTTGCCAACGCCGGCTTATCGCTATGAACCCAAGAGCACTGCTCCCGGATATTTGTCATTTCCAGAAGATGCGGATTGAGACCAGCCTCGCGCAGACTATTTTTAAAAAGCGGCTCATGTGTTCGCGGAGTGCATGCAGCTACGACTAGCCGATTCAAATTCTGTTTTTTTATCACATCTACTATCTTTTTCTGCGTGTCCTCCGAACAAGTGTATAAATTGGCATCTGCATAAACAACATCATCAAGATTTTTTGTGTATTTTACTATCTCATCGATATTTAGAACTCCGCCAATATTAATTCCACAGTGGCAAATAAAAACGCCGATTCGTGGTCTTTCCAATGCTACATTTCGCTCAGTTGGATATTTCTTTTCTTTCACGAGAGTCCCACGAGCGTCCTTGAGTAGTGCTGCAACATTTGCAGCCGCAGCTGATGCCTGCATGACACTTTCAGGTATTGCTTGAGGTTCTACAAATGAGCCAGCAGCATAAATACCTGGTTTTACCAAAACAGGGTCTACAGAATTTGTTTCGATAAAACCAAAGTCATTGACATTGAAACCAAGTTTTTCAGCCAGTTCATTGCGACGAACTTGAGGCACGCAAAGACCTACGGATAAGACAACAAGATTAAACCGTTCCTGTTTCAGGTGTCCTTTGTCGTCTTCATAGGTGATTATCAGATCCCTTGTTTTCAAATCTTCTGTTATCTCGGAAATCCTTGAACGAACATAACGCAAACCTTGTTCTTTTTTAGCTCGATCTATGTATTTATCAAAATCTTTGCCAAACGACCTAATATCTATATAGAACACAGTCGGCTCAATATTGGTGTCATGTTCTTTTGCAATGATCGCCTCCTTTGCAGTGTACATACAACACATTGCGGAACAATACTCGTTTCCAACCTGTTTATCCCTGCTACCAACACAATGAATCCACGCGATTTTCTTCGGAGGCTTTTTATCGCTAGGCCTGATAATTTTACCCTCAAAAGGACCAGATGCAGATAAGACCCGTTCAAACTCAATACTTGTCAGAACATTTGGATATTTCTTGTAGCCAAACTCAGGTTTAATAACCGGATCAAATGGAGTTGAACCAGCTGCAAGAATGACCGCACCAACAGAGATGGTACAATTTTCAGGTTTCTCTTTGTGGTTAATAGCATTCGCTTTGCATTCTTTCTCGCATTTCCCACATTCCACGCAACGATGTTTCCCATCCCCTACTTTATCGATAAGATACGCGTTCGGTATAGCCTGTGGAAACGGTCTATATGCTGCTTTTCGCATAGAGAGGCCAAACTCAAATTCATTGGGAAGTTTTATTGGACAGACGCTGGCGCAGTCGCCGCAACTGGTGCATTTTTCAATATCGATATATCTGGGTTTTCGTACCGCACTCACGGTAAAATGGCCGGGTTCGCCCTCTATGTTAGAAACCTCAGTCATGGTCAGTAGTTCAATATTTGGATGACGGGCACAATCCACAAGTTTAGGAGATAGGATGCACATTGAACAATCATTTGTTGGAAACGTTTTATCAAGCTGCGCCATGACACCGCCGATGGTAGGGCTTTTCTCTAAAAGAAACACCTTGAAACCCATATCTGCCAGATCCAGAGCAGACTGAACACCTGTTATACCTCCACCGATCACCGCAACGGCACCTATGCCATCAGTTTTTTTCGCCATGGTTATTTTTAGACCTCTCATACCCATTTTTTTCGGCAATTCTGCGTATTGCTGTCATCAGACGGGGGATTTCCACCCCTTGTGGACATTGTGTAATACAACGATAATGCGTAGAACAAATCTCAACGAAACGGTTGTCAAACACTTGTTTCTTGTTTCCGAGTAACACGTTTTTAATAACCTTTCTTGGTGAATAAAGGTCATTGAGTTCCCGTTCCGGGCAGCCCGCTGTGCATGTTCCGCATGAAAAACAGTTATACAAATCCTTCCCCGATTTATTCTCAACTATTTTGTATTTAAAATCAAAATCAAGGATTTTCTTAGAGTCCTTGCCAGTCACATCCTCCCTCTGTTCTTCGGTTAGACGAGCATTACGAACGGTGTTCATAACTTCTTTGACATTCACTTTCTGCGGACATTTCTCAAGACACAAATAATGAGAACTGCACACCCAAACAAATTCACTAGACAATACTTCATCTTTTAATCCGAATAATGCTTTCCGAATGACAACACGAGGATTCCACTCAGGTTTCACATCCATCTCGGGACAGCGAGCAGTGCACGATCCGCAGGCAAAACATTTCAAGATGCCTTCGCCTCCGTTCTCTTTTGCAATTTCGTATTTGAAATTTGATACAATATTTTTCGTGTCAACGACTTTCATACCTATTTTTCCCCAACTTCAACATATTCATCCTCTCGATACACAACCATTGGAACTTTTTCCTTTGGGTCTTTCCCAGGATGGTATTTAAACTCTTTTTGAGCACTTTCAGCAGTTGGAATAAAAACGTCCATGAGAGCAATATCCATGGGGCAACCCTGCTCACACAAACCACACTTCACGCATGAGAGAATCATGTGATTCATACGACCAAGATGAAAGAGCAAGGAATCATTGGGTATCTTGAATAAACCTTTACTTTCTGCTTTCTTGACATATTTATACGCCTCAGCGTCAAAAATTGAAGAATCAAATAAGCATTCTCTGCAGTAGCAAATGGGACATACGTTCATGCAGTTGTGACAATTAACACATTTATCAAAAAAGGTAATTAGACTCTCAATAGTACTGTTCTCTGTTTTCTTTTTGATAAAATCGTCTAACTTCTTTCCTTTCCTTTGAATGTACTCATTGATGTACTTCTCACGTTTTTTAAGATCTTTCACAGAATCAAGTTTCAAATCCGAAATTGCCTTGTCACCCAAATCGCTACATGATTCAATGAGTATCTCCTTGTGGATATCCATCCCAAAAACACCTACAACGATATCTGCGTGAAGTGGAATAGGCTCAGTACAAACACTACAAGCAGACCGTAAATAATGCTCAGAGGTTTCGCTCTTTGTAGTAAAATCTTCAAGGACGCTCTCCAAAGGATTTTTTTTCTCAGCTATATCAGCATACACGTTAACAGGAAATGTGCCAAGACAATCAATACCTATGATCATGATATTATCAAGATTGGCTTGATTGAGTTTTACGAGTTCGATCAAGGCTCTGATTTGACAGGGATGCAATACAACGCCGATCACTTTTTCGGACGGTTGAATCTTTGTGATCTTGGAAATCATCTTTGCGGTAGAAACAGGGAGCATGGGCGCAAATATATTGGCATCAAGCGTATCGGGATCTGAGAGTAAAACAGGAAAAACAACTTTTTTCGAGGGAACAGTCTGGGGGACAAACAAAGCAGATACTTTTCCCGATTTCAGGAGCTCCTTGAGAAACCCATTTACTGTACTCGTTATATCCTCATTTTCAACATGCAGGATTCCTTGTTTCGTCATTTTTTCATCTCTTTAAATATTCCATTTTTTAGCAATTGGATTTGGTCCAAGTTTTTTAATCGATTCTGTCATGCGTATCATAGTATCAGCAAATTTCTGTCCCTCGGATGCAGAGATCCAACGAATCCAGATTCGCTCTTTTTCAATACCAAGTGTGCCAAGAATGTTCTGCAGTAGCACCATACGACGACGAGCTTTATAGTTGCCATCAATGTAATGGCAATCGCCTGGATGGCATCCGCCAACGAAAACACCATCAGCACCCTCAAGCAGCGCGCGGAGGATATACATGGAATCAACGGAACCTGAACACATCACACGAATAATGCGAACATTGGGCGGATATTGGATACGGCTTGTCCCCGCTAAATCCGCTCCGGCATAGGAGCACCAGTTGCAGAGGAAACCAACAATTTTCGGTTCGAAATCATCATTCTTTTTCTCTTTCTCGCTCATTTTTTCACTCCAAACATGCATCAATCATTGACAAGAGCTGCTTTTTTGTAAACGTATTCTGCTGTGATGTACCACTTGGGCATATGGTAGTACAGGCACCACAACCCTGACAGAGAATCTCGTTTACTACAGCAAGCTGCTTTTCTTCATCAAAACTTATCGCATCATATGGGCAAATCTCAATACATTGCTGGCAGCCAACACAATTACGGTTTCGTATATAGGCGATGTTCCCTTTTGTTTCCAAATATTCTTTTGATAAAATGGTTGCTGCTCGTGCGGCAGTTGCTTTTGCCTGAAGAATTGATTCTTCAATAAAACGTGGCGAATGTGCAAGACCACACAGATACAGTCCATCTGCTGAAAAATCAATAGGGCGTAATTTCGCATGAGCTTCGGCATAAAATGCATCCTGATTTAATGGAACCTTTAATTGCTGGGCAAGAGTTGCATTCTCCTGAGGTATGACACCTGCACTGAGAACTACTTTGTCTGGGTTCAAATGCAGCTCTCTATTGAGAACATGGTCAGTAGTCCTAATCTTGATGGTACCTTTTGTTACAGTTACGTTAGGTTCGTCATCTTCATCAAATCGAATGAACAGGATGCCCTTCTTTCGAGCTTGAGTATATAACAAATCTTCCCTATAGCCATATGTTCGAAGATCCCTATAGAGAATGTACACGGCAGCATCGGGATTTATTTCCTTGAATCGTATGGCATTCTTCAATGCTTCCGAGCAACAGATACGGCTGCAATAAGGGTGCTCGTCATTTCGTGATCCAACACATTGAATCATCACTACTTCTTTTAGTTTCTTTAGATTCGGCTCATTAGTGTAAAGGCTTTTTTCAAACTCTGTTTGGGTGACGATATCCTTGCTCTTGCCGTAAGAATACTCGTCAGGTTCATATGGTAAACCACCAGTCGCAACAACAATAACCCCATGGTCAACTTCATTAGGGTCTGTGGCATCCTTAGAAACCAATGCTGTTTTAAAATTTCCCACATACCCAGAAATAGTTTTGATGGTTGTCCTGGTACACACCTTGATTTTTGGATGATGTTGTACCCTTCGAATTGTTTCTTTTAACAGATCCTGCGGGCTCTCGCCATGAACCCCAAGATAGATATCTCTGAGGTGGCCACCAAGTTCAGAATCCTTTTCAATTAAGACCACGTCAAATCCTTGATCAGCCATTGAAAGAGCGGAATGCATCCCGGCGATACCCCCTCCGATCACAAGGGCTCGATGGACAACGGGGATCCTATTATGATGAATTGAACATAAGCTCGCTGCTTTTGCAACAGCCATACGCACTGAATCAATTGCTTTTTTTGTTGCATTCTCCGGGTCATTCTTATGCACCCATGAGTTCTGATCACGAATGTTAGCCATTTCAAAGAGATGAGGATTGAGACCTGATTCCTTAAGGGTATCTTGGAATAACAGTTCATGTGTACGCGGTGTACAGGAAGCAATCACAATTCGGTTCAGACTAAATTCCTTTATTTTCTCCTTTATTTTTTCATTGGAATCCTGTGAACAGGTGTAGGTGCTATCGTCAGCATAGGTGACATATGGGAGTGTTTTTGCTGCTTCGACAATCTTTTTGATATCAACAACACCTGCGATATTGATACCGCAGTGACAAACAAAAACCCCAATGTGCGGGTCCTCGTTACTGACATCTTTTTCTTCAGGATACTGTTTTTCTATGATTTTGGTTCCTCTGACTTCAAAGATGTCTTTCACAGCTTCTGAAGCGGCAGCCGAGGCCTGCGTAACGCTTTCAGGGATGTCTTTTGGTTCTGTCACAGAACCTGACGCATAGATGCCCTTTCGTGAGGTTTCTACCTGGAAGTAGGGATCGGTTTCAATAAAGCCGTATTGGTTAAGATTGATGTCAAGTATTTCACTTAGTGGAACAAGCTCTTTGCACGGTTGCAATCCAACAGAGAGAACAACCATATCATAGACCTCATGCTGGAGCACACCATTATCATCGACATACCGTATTGTGAGATTCTTCGTTTTCCTCTCCTGCTCAATCCGCGGGATACGACATCTCCTGTAGATGACGCCGTATTCGTCTTTCGCCCGATCATAGTATTTCTCAAAATCCTTTCCAAAAGAACGGAAATCCATGATATAGATATGGGTATCAACACCTGGTTGATGCTCTTTAGCAATGACGGCCTCTTTGGTTGCATACATGCAGCAAACAGATGAACAGTACCGTCTATCACAGCTTTCATCACGAGAACCAATGCACTGCAACCAAGCAATCTTTTTCGGTACTTGCCCATCTGAGACTCGTGTAATATGTCCGTTATATGGTCCTGATGAAGAAAGCATACGTTCAAACTCGATACTCGTCAACACATTGGGGTACACCCGATATCCATAGCTGTCTCCCCTTGGTGGTTCATAGGTTTCAAAACCAGGTGAAACGATCACAGAACCAACATTGACCTTGATTTCTTCGTCCTGTTGGTCGTACTTGATGGCCCCCTTCTCACAAAAGTTCTCGCATGATTTGCATGTCCCATTCAATGCATACATACATGATTCTTTATCAATGACAGCAACATTTGGTATCGCCTGAGGAAACGGAATGTATATTGCTCCACGTTGCGCAAGACCTGCATCAAACTCGCTTGGCAGAGGTTCAGGTTTATTGGAACACAACTCTGACAGTTTGATACATTGAGTTGGGCAGATAAACGCACAGGCCCCACAGGTCATGCAGACCTGTGACGGCTCTTCAAAGGGAGTTGATATCTTTCTGTCAGCTCCGCGATGAGCAAAACCCAATGCTCCTACTTGCATGACCTGATCGCAGACTCTGACACAAAGACCACATAAAATACACTTGTTGTCTGGTTCAATATAGGTTTTGAATCTCGATTTTTTTACGCCCAGTTTACTTGCGAGTTCTTTGATGTGTTCAGAGGTCGGGCATCGCGCAAGGTACAGTTCCATTAAGGTCTTTCGTGATCTGTCAACTTTAGGTGAATTGGTGCTGATTTGCATTCCTTCCTTAACCGGCAGACTACATGATGCAGTAAGTTTTGTTCGTCCTTTTTGTGTCACCTCTACCACACAGAGACGACACGAACTATATGGTGTAATTGATGGATGATGGCACAGCGTTGGAATGTAAATATTGTTTTTTCTGGCTACATCTAAAACTGTTTCATCGGGAGACGCCTCGTATTCCTTAGAGTCAATAAGAATCATAACCACCTTAGGACACCTCCACCGCCTGAAACTTACAGGTCTCAAAGCAAATTCCACATTGTATACAGGTTTTTTGATTGATCATATGCGTTTGTTTCGCTTTTCCGGAAATTGCCTCAACGGGGCATTTCTTTGCGCACATCTGGCAGCCAACACATTTCTTTGCATCGATAGTATACGTAATGAGGGATTTACACACGTGTGCGGGGCATTTTTTATCCGTAATATGTGCTTCATATTCATCTTTGAAATATCGTAACGTTGTAAGGATGGGATTTGGAGCTGTTTGGCCGAGCTGGCAAAGTGACGTGTCTTTAACGGTCTCTGCTAATTCCTCCAGTAGTTCAATGTCTCCAGAGGTACCTCTCCCTTCAGTAATGTCCGTCAGTATGCCATGCATTTGCACAAGACCCTCACGGCATGGGGTGCATTTACCGCATGATTCATTTTTCAAAAAATTCACAAAATATTTTGCAACATCAACCATGCAGGTTCCTTCATCCATCACAATCATGCCGCCAGAACCCATCATGGCACCTGCATCACTCAGGCTATCATAGTCAATGGGGAGATCTAAGTGTTTTTCAGGTATACAGCCACCTGAAGGTCCACCGATCTGTACTGCTTTGAACTGTTTGCCATCTCTGACACCGCCACCTATCCCATAGACGATATCTCTGATTGTGACACCCATTGGAACTTCAACAAGTCCAGTATTATTGACCTTACCCACAACAGAAAATATCTTGGTCCCTTTGCTTCCTTTAGTCCCTATCGATGTATACCATTGATCGCCTCTATTTACAATAAGGGGAACATTTGCCCAGGTCTCTACGTTATTAAGCACAGTTGGTCTTTCAAATAACCCTCTTGCGGTACTATGAATGTGCTTTACTCTAGGTTCACCAGCTTTTCCCTCTATCGATGACATAAGCGCTGTGGATTCCCCACAAACAAATGCTCCGCCACCCTTAGCAATCTTGACATGAAATGAAAAACCAGAACCTAGGATATCGTCTCCCAGAAGCCCTAGAGCGCTTGCGCTTCTAATAGCAAGATCAAAATACTCAATTGCCAAGGGATATTCTGCTCTAACATAGATATACCCCTGGTTTGAGCCTACGCTATATGCACCAATGATGAGTCCTTCCAAAACACTATGAGGATTTGCCTCTAAAAGACCCCGATTTGCATATGCTCCTGGGTCTCCTTCGTCAGCATTACAAATGACATATTTTGTTGTATCCTCTGCAAAAGATGTGCGTGCTGATTCCCATTTTTTACCGGTTGGAAAACCTGCCCCACCTCGCCCTCTAAGACCAGATTTGGAAATCATCTCAATAATTTTTTCTGCGGGGATTTCTTCCTTTAATATTTTAACCAATGCTGCATACCCGCCAGCAGCTATATAATCTAAAATGTTAGCTGGATCAATAAGCTCGTTATTGCCAGAGATTAAGCGAACCTGCTTTTTATAAAAAGGCAGATCATCTATACAGCTAATTGTCTTGCCGCTTGTAGGGTCTTTGTATAAAAGATCTTTAGCACCTGTTCCGTTTTTAGCGGTATTAGCGATAATCTCTGCGACCTTTGATAAACGTACTTTAGGATAAAAGATCCGTTCAGGCAAGACAAGAATAATTGGTTCTTGATCGCAGTAGCCTATACAACCACTACTGCGGAGCGCTACACTTTCCGATAAACCTTTTCGTTCAAGTTCATCTCGTACAGCTTGATACAGATCTTGGGAACCGCTTGCACGACCACATGTACCTCCAGCAACAATAATTGTCCGTTTAGCGGAATCCTTTTTTTCTTCTGTAAGTTTTGAACTGAGGTTTTCCATGTCCTTTATCGATGTCAGACGTTTAAGCCCCAAGGTTCGTATTGTTTCTTCTGGTGAATATGAGTGTTTTGATAAATCCCTCTTATGTTCGCTCATTTGTTCACCTCCGATAGGACCGGTACACTTTTTTCATCAGTAAATTTTTTCAGAATCCCTGCGAACTCCCCTGGTCTTACCATATAGTATTTTTCATCGATGACTACAACTGGGCCAATCGCACAGGCGCCTAGACAATTCACGGTCTCTAGTGTAAATAAGCCGTCTTCTGTAGTCTCACCAGACTCAATATTGAGATGACGTTTTATTTCATCAAGTATCCTTGGGCTTCCACGCACATGACATGCGGTACCCATACACACTTTAATGGTATGTTTGCCGCGTGGTTTCAAAGAAAAAGCAGTGTAAAACGTCGCCACTTGATACGCCTGCGATAATGGTACTTGTACCTCCTGAGACACATAAGTTAAGACATTTTTTGGAAGATAATGATATTCTTCATTTATTGACTGCATGATAGGAATGAGCGATTCGGTGTCTTTTCCATGTCTCTCAAGGATTTGCTCCACCTTTTCGATCTCTTTCTCATCTAAGTCAGTCTTTGCATCATGCGGCGTTGGTTTCTGAGATTTGAATCTGACTAAACAATTCTCGACACAAAGACCGCACCCGTTGCACAAAGACAGATCAACAGATCGAGCACGTTTGTTGATCGTGACTGAAAAATTACCTGAGTCCCCTTCAATTTTTTTCAACTCTGAATAGGTTATGAGTTCAATATTTGGATGTCGACCTGTTGCAACAAGTTTTGGAGCGAGGATGCACATGGCGCAATCATTTGTTGGAAACGTCTTATCTAACTGCGGCATGACACCCCCAATACTTGGCTCACGTTCAACAAGGTATACCTTAAAACCTGAATCCGCGAGATCAAGTGCTGATTGAATTCCTGCGATACCGCCTCCCAGGACTAACACTGAACCTTGTTTCGCTGCTGTAGTCAATGGTTTTTCGGCATGACTCATTTTTTTCTCGCTCATAAAATATCATCGATCATGTTAAGTAATTGTTTTTTTGATAAATTCTTATGGATACAAGCATTACTCGGACAGGCAACAACACATGCGCCGCACCCCATGCAAAGTGCCTTGTCAACCTCGGCAATTTTTGTTTTCGTATTAAGGATTCGTGCTTCATAGGGACAGACTTCGACACAGATTCCACACCCTGTGCATACGTCCTCATCAACCCATGCGATAAGCGGATCCAAGGTCAGTTCCTTTTGCGTCAGGATGCTTGCAGCACGCGAGGCGGCACCACTGGCTTGCGATACCGTATCTTGAATGTCTTTGGGCCCCTGGCAACATCCAGCAATAAAGATACCATTGACAAACGTATCCATGGGCCGCAATTTGGGATGGGCTTCTAAAAAGAAACCGTCAGCACTTCGAGTGAGACGAAGAATGCGTGATAATTCGTCTGTTCCCCTTCTTGGGACTAAGGCAGGAGTCAGCACAACCATGTCTGTTTTTATCTCGAATAATTTGTTTGTTGTGGTATCAAAAATATCAATGATCTGATGATCTCCCATGACACGGACCTCGGAGGGGCGTCCTCGAAACATGTTCGCTTTCAAACCACGGATTTTTCTGTAGAATTCTTCATAGCCTTTGCCATAGCTTCGAATGTCAGTGTAACAAATGTTGATTTCAACGTCCTCACCCAATTTTTCCCGGAGCAGATAGACATGTTTCAGCACACTCATACATCCAATACGACAGCACCAGGAACACTCTGTTTCATCCCGGCTCCCCACGCATAGAATGAAGGTGATGCTTGCCGGTTTCTGCTTGTTCGAAGGTTTGAGTATCTCGCCTTTCGTCGGACCGGATGAGCTAATGAAACGTTCAAGTTCCAACGTGGTGATTACATCATCTGATTTTGTATACCCATACTCAAACAGCTTGCTCGAATCTATCAGATCATAGCCTGTTACAACAACAATCGCACCAACTTTTAATTCGATGATCTCCTCTTTCTGGTTGAAATCAATAGCTTTTAGACCGCACGCTTCTTGACAGGCTGGCGCATCACCGCACTTCCCGCGGGTAAGGAACAGGCAGTGGTTTGCGTCGATGGTACCTTTTAAAGGTACGGCCTGTGCAAAGGGGATATAGACGGCCCCCCGCTTCCCCAAACCCAAGTCGAATTCATGAGGAACATGACCGCGAAGGCGGCAGACTGCGACACAATCACCGCAGCCGGTACATTTTTCAATATCAACATACCGTGGTTTCTTTTGCACCTTCACCGTATAATTTCCAATGCTTCCGTCAACACTTGCCACTTCGGCATAGGTAAGAAGATCAATGTTTGGATGATGCGCAACCTCCATCATTTTTGGCGTGAGAATACAGCTGGAACAATCAAGGGTTGGAAACGTCTTATCCAACTGGGACATATGACCGCCAATGCTTGGTTCGCTTTCAATCAGATGAACCTTAAACCCGTCATTAGCCAGGTCTAATGAGGTCTGGATCCCCGCGATACCTGCGCCGATAACAAGGGCTTCAGGGATAACTGGAACGGTAGATGATTCCAAAGGTTCCAACAATTTTGCTTTTGCGACGCCGCTACGGATCAAATCTTTTGCCTTTTCTGTTGCTTTTGCACGGTCAGAATGAGCCCAGCTACAATGCTCTCGTATGTTGATGATTTCTAAACAATATGGATTCAAACCACCGTCATGAACGACCTCTCTGAATGTATGTTCGTGCATTCGAGGTGAGCAACTGGCAATGATGACGCCATCCAAATGATGTTTCGTAATTGAGTCTTTGATCAGGGTTGCTCCGTTGTCGGAACACATGTATTTGTAGTCCTTGCACACCACCACACCATTCATCTCTTTTCCAAATTCTACTAGTTGGTTAATATCAACATTTTGAGCGATATTGATGCCGCAATGACAAACAAAGATCCCAATTCTTCTTTTCTTAACCATACATACTAAACCCCATCAAGCAAGACCCAGTTTATCAAAAGAACTTGCATTCAAATGTATTCCAAGTTTTTCTTCTGAAAGACCCAATGACAATCCAATCAGTTGTGTCAGATATAAAACGGGAATGTCGAGTTTTGCTGCAACTGTCTCGCCTGCCTTTTTTTGTCGTGCATCAAATTGACGATGGCACCAAGGACACACATCAACAAAGAGTTGAAATCCCTGTTCCTGAACCTTTTGGAGTTTTTGTCCAGTTTTTGTAAGAGCTGATTCAGGAAGGTTTGCATTCAACAAGGCACCACAACAATCGAGTTTCTCAGGGTACTCGGCTGGTTTTCCTCCAAGGATTTTAAGGATGTTTTCCATTTTCTGTGGATTCTCAGCATTGTCAGGCCGACCTATTTCTGTTGGCCTGATGAGATGGCAGCCATAATGAGTAGCTATCTTCAAGGGAGGTAACGGCTTCTTTATATGTTTCTTGATCCCTTCACCACCAATGACATCATGAAACAGATCAAGGATACTTACAAGCTGAGCTTTTCCCGTATATGTTAAATTTTCATCCCGAAGAAACATATTGACACATTGTTTCATTGCATCATCACTGTCAAGAAGTCGTTTGCATTCGCTCATGGCAAGATGACACATGGGGCAGGGAACGAAAGCATTGAGTCCCTTTTCTTCGATAAGAGCTATATTTCGAGCAGCAAGAGAGAGGGAAAGCATTTGATTGACGCTCTTCAGTGGTTCCCCGCAGCAAGAAAATCCTTGGATATCTACTAATTCAATATCAAAAATAGGTAAAATTTCCCGGAGCGACACCTCATACGCGTATTGCTCTGTTTGCATGATGCAACCAGGATAAAAAGCGAATCGTTCCATGGTTTGTGCCACCTCACACCTTCTCCATGGCAGTTTTTGAAAGCATAGCCATAAACTTTGCAACATCCATAGGTTTTGATATCGCTGGGAGCTGTAATACTGTTCTATTTGCTGTTTTATGATCTTTTGTGGTTACATCTTTTTCATCTTGTAACAGTCCTTTAGAGAGCACTGATTGAAGATAGACTGAATAAGTTCCCGGTATCTGTTTCCCACTTGCAACAACCATATTTTTTAGAGCAAATAAGATTTCAACGGGTGCAACTTTTTGCGGGCAGCGTTCTCTGCATTTAAAACAGCTCATGCACGTCCAAATCACATCAGAATTCACCATTTCATCTATGAGACCGCGTTTAAGAAGGGCAACTATCTTATGGGGCTCAAGTTCTAGTAATTTATGAGCCTCACACCCTGAGGTGCATTTTGCACATTGATAACAATAATCAGACAGTTCATCTTTCAGTTTAATCAAACGTTTATTGATCTCGTCTTTTTGTTGCGTTTGGGATGTTCCCATCGAGGTTAAGTCAACAATACCCATAGAGTATCACAATTTAAGACTATATGTTGTGTAGTGCTTCTTTGCGTGCCGAAAACCCCTTTGACACAGCGCAATTTTCTTATGAAAGCCCCCTATATAAAATCTACTCTTGCAGATAGTAATATAAGAGAGAGTGCTACATTCTGAAAATGCCAGGTTTCCACTCGGGAATTGGTCCATTCAATGCTGCCGAGATCCCGAGGCCTAGGACCAAACGAGTATCAACAGGATCGATTACTCCATCATCCCAAATCCGAGCGGTGCTATAATAGGGACTTCCCTCAAGTTCATATTTCTTATAGATAGGATCAGTAATCTCCTTTTCCTCCTTTTTTGTCAACTCAACACCTTCCCGCCAGAGCTGGTCACGCTTTACCGTTAACAAGACATTTGCAGCCTGCTGGCCTCCCATGACAGAAATCCTTGAGTTGGGCCACATCCACAGTTGCCGAGGTTGGTAGGCTCGTCCGCACATCCCATAGTTGCCTGCACCAAAAGAACCACCGATGATGACTGTGAATTTTGGGACATTTGCCGTTGCGACCGCACTCACCATTTTCGCTCCATCCTTTGCTATGCCGCCTGCCTCATATTTTCTTCCGACCATGAACCCAGTAATGTTCTGCAGAAAAACAATAGGAATCTTTCGTTGACAGCACATTTCAATAAAATGTGTTCCCTTAAGGGCGGATTCGGAGAATAAGACACCATTATTCGCTAGTATGCCGACAGGGTATCCCATGATGCGAGCAAAACCGCAGACAAGCGTTTGACCATAGAGAGTTTTGAATTCATTGAATTTTGAACCATCAAAGAGACGAGCGATGATTTCCCGCACATCAAAGGATCTCCGTGCATCCTTTGGTATGATGCCATAGATTTCTTTTATATCATATTTTGGTTCTTCAGGAGTTTGAAAATCAATATGCGTTTGAGTTGGTCTATTGAGGCTTTCAACAATATTTCGTACCATATGAATTGCCTCAGCATCATCGTGCGCATAATAGTCCGATACCCCGCTTTCTCTACAGTGGGTATCAGCACCACCCAGATCTTCCGCACTCACTTCTTCCCCAGTCGCGGCCTTTACAAGCGGTGGGCCTCCCAGAAAAATTGTTCCAGTTCCTTTGACGATGATACTCTCATCACTCATGGCCGGAACATATGCTCCCCCTGCAGTACACGATCCCATCACCGCAGAGATTTGTGGGATGTTCCTTGATGACATAAGCGCTTGATTGTAAAAGATTCTTCCAAAATGTTCCCGGTCAGGGAACACTTCATCCTGCATGGGGAGAAACGCTCCACCAGAATCAACAAGATAGATGCAGGGAAGATTATTTTCAAGAGCGATTTCTTGTGCTCGTAAGTGTTTTTTAACGGTCATTGGATAGTATGTCCCGCCAGTAACCGTTGCATCATTTGCCACGATGACAACCTCTCTGCCATGAATGATCCCAATACCGGTGACAATTCCTGCGCAGGGTGCTTTCTCACCATACATTCCGTAGGCTGCAAGAGGATTAAATTCTATGAAGGGGGAATCTGGGTCAAGCAGTGCATCAATTCGTTCTCGTGCAAGCATCTTATTTCTTGATTTATGAAGTTGTATTTTCTCTTCACCGCCACCTTTTTGTGCTTTCTCAATTTCTGCTTTCAAATTTTGAACCATCTTTTCATAATTAGCGCGGTTCTCTTTGAATTCCTTACTCGAAGTATCAATAGCACTTTCAATTACATCCATTATTCAGTCTCCTTTTTTGTTTTTGTCAACTCAAGGGTTGTTTGGCCGATCTCAATTTGATCTTTTTCATTAAAATGTATGGTTGAGATTATTCCATCATATGGGGCTCGAATGAGGTATTCCATCTTCATTGCTTCTATGATGATAAGAATATCTCCTCGTTTGACCTGTTGCCCCTTTTTTACCTTGATACTCACTATTTTTCCAGAGATTGGTGAATCAAGATCACTTTTCCCCGATTCCTGCTCTGTTGTCTTTTTCCTTCCGGTTAGCTCAACAGGCACAACTTTATACACATCTCCATCAATAAAAATAAATTTTTCTTTCTCACCCTCGGTGACAATGGATTTTATCAATCGGTCTCCAACAACTATCTTTAAATGACCAGGGTTTATTTCTTCCGCCGTTACCTTGTATTCAGTATTATCATAGGTAACGAAATAATGTTCCTTCCGTCGTTCAATTGTTACATTATACACATGGTTCTTATGCTCATAATTGATGAACATAGGTTTATTCCCTCCCACTTATTCGCCATCGTCCAACATGCTTCCAGGGAGAATGGGGATCTGCCTCTTTATAACGAACGATTTCCTCCTTGGTGGAATGCATTGAGTCGTAGACGGCAAGAGAAATAAGTGCATCAACGGGAAGTGCATGTTTTGACACCGTCCAATCTTTGAAATAATCATCGATAAAATGAGTTGTAGTATTCCCGTTGTGAAATTGCTCATGCTCAAGGACTGTTTTTAAGAAATAGATATTGGATGTAATGCCCAAGATAACATATCGGGAAAGAGCCCAAACCATTTTATTGATGCAGTCCTCCCTATTTTCAGCATACGTGATGAGTTTTGATAGCATAGGATCATAATAGGGTGAGATGACCAGGCCTGTACTGATCCCTGAATCAACGCGAATGTTTGGGCCAGCAGGTTCTTCAACTTTCAACAGGGTCCCAACACTGGGAAGAAAGCCATTTGTAGGATCCTCGGCATATATTCTGCATTCAATTGCATGCCCTCGTTGAAAAAGTGCGTCTTGCTGTAAGGTGAGTTTTTCCCCGCTGGCAATGCGGAGTTGCCATTTTGCGATATCTATTCCTGTTGTCATCTCGGTTATGGGATGTTCGACTTGCAGACGGGTATTCATCTCCATGAAATAATAATTCAAATCCTTATCAACCATAAACTCAATGGTGCCGGCATTGCTGTACCCAACCGTTTTTGCAGCGGTAACTGCCGCCTTTCCCATTTTTTGCCTTAGTTCAGGGGTCATGACCGGTGACGGAGTTTCTTCGATAATTTTCTGATGGCGTCGTTGAATGGAGCATTCTCTTTCAAAAAGATGGATGGTATGACCATGCTCATCGGCAAGAATTTGAAATTCAATGTGGCGGGGTTTTTCAAGATATTTTTCGATGAACACTGTGTCATTCCCAAAAGATGATTTGGATTCCCGTTTTGCACTGTCAATCGAATCGACAAGGGTATCTTTAGAGTTCACTATTCTCATCCCTTTTCCCCCTCCCCCTGCTGCAGCCTTGATAATAAGTGGAAACCCGATTTTCTTCCCCTCTTTCACGAGCGTTTCCGTATCTTGATTCGGACCGTGATATCCGGGTATTACGGGAACACCAGCTTTTTCCATTGTTTTTTTTGCTGCAATTTTATCACCCATCAGACTGATGACCTTTGGTGATGGCCCAATGAATTTTATCCCAGCTTTATTGCACGTTTCTGCAAAATCAGGATTTTCTGCAAGAAAGCCGTATCCTGGATGAATGGCTTCTGCATGTTTTGCTTTTGCAATTTTAATAATTTTTGGAATGCTAAGATAGCTCTCAATAGGTGTAGGATCGCCTAAATTTACTGCCTCGTCAGCAAGAAGGACATGAGGGGCTTTTGTTTCAACATCTGAATAGATGGCTATTGTTTTTATTCCTAGTTCTTGACATGCTTTAATGATTCGAATGGCAATTTCACCACGATTGGCAATAAGAATTTTATGAAACATCGTTATTCACTCCATGTTGATTTTCTCTTTTCAAGAAATGCATTTATCCCTTCTTGTCCTTCGGGTGAGATGCGCAATTTAGCAATCGTCTGAACAGTAAGCTCTTTGTAGTCTTCTAGAGAGGTACGCTCGAATGCTTTAAGGAGATTTTTTATTTCTACGATCGCTTGTGGCCCTGATGAACGAAGCAGGGTAATATATTTCTGGATGACTCCATCAATCTCCTCATGAGAAATGACAAGATCGATGAGGCCAATTTTTTCAGCGTAGGTAGATGAAAAGTGTTCTCCAGTTATGAATAATCGCTTCACCTGTGATATTTGAGGAATGCGGCGTAAGATATATGTTGATATGACAGCCGGTATAATCCCAAGTTTCACTTCGGTAAAGGCAAAATCGCACTCGGGAACTGCAATCGTGATATCGCAAGTTGCTAGGAGCCCAAGACCACCTCCAAATGCTGACCCATTCACTTTTGCTATGACGACTTTTGGGCAAGTGAAAATTGTGTCGTATAACTCGAGAAGGAGTTTACTATCCCCCACATTTTCTTCCTTGGAATACTGGACCATTCTCTTCATCCAATTCAAATCGGCACCAGCACAAAATGATTTACCGTTCCCGGTCAGAATGATAATGCGGATGGTACTATCGGCACTCAAGCGTATAAAACACGTCGTGAGGTCTTTCATCAGTTCCTCGTTCATCGCGTTATGAACGGCCGGTCGATTGAGGGCGATAGTCACAACATCTTTTTCGCGTTGAACATCAAGAGTTCCATATTCCATGTCATTTCTCCATTTCGTTATCCTACGTACTTTGTTTGCCGTCTCTCCATGGTAGGCACATACATAAATTTTTCTCAATACATCTTCTACTATTGTCGATAAAAAATCAGTTCCCCTTGAAGTGTGGCTTGCGTTTTTCAACAAACGCTGTGACTCCCTCGGTAAAATCTTTCGTTCCTGCTGTATACGCTGCGGTGATACTTTCGAGTTCCAAATGGTCGATAAATGAATTATCAAGACTCTTGTTAATTAGCATCTTGGCCTTGCCAACCGCAAGAGTTGGAAATGTTCGGAATATATTGGCATAGTATTCAATTTGGGCATTTAACTCGTTACTCTCTACCACCTTATTCACTATGCCAAGGTGCTCTGCTTCGATTGCAGAAAACACCTTTGAGGTAAACATGTATTCACATGCTTTCTGATATCCGACAAGACGGGTAAACAATTGTGTACCGCATCCGGGAGCAAGTCCAATCCCTATGAAGGCTGTGCTAAATGTTGCTTTCTTCGAGGCAACAATAAGGTCGGCTGCCAGTGCAAGTGAGAATCCTGCTCCAAACGCGGCCCCATCGATAGAAGCAATGACTGGTTTTTCCATCATTCTCATTTCGATGACGCATGCATGAATGATTTTCGTTAGTTCTCTAAGGAAGTGAGGTTTGTCCTTTGCAGCAAACATCTCCTTTACATCCCCACCACCACAAAAACCATGTCCCGTACCCTGTAACACGACCAAGTTGATGTGATTGTCTGTAGCAGATTGATGAAGTACTTCATGCAGTTCTGTTCCAAGTTTCAGATCAAAAGAATTTAACCGTTCAGGTCGATAGAGCGTAATATACCTGCAGCGATCTCGAGTTTCTGTCGTTACTGTTTCATAGGTCATACACATCAATAGCGCGTAAAAAGGTACTTTTTATTTAAAGATTGGGTTCACACGATTGTTTATGGTGTTTAAATTGAAAAGAAGGAAACATAGGTTTTTCTGGAATATCCATCCCATCCTGTCGGTATTCTATAGGGAAATATTATAAAAGATGTTCTCTTTCCCTTCAATATTGGGGGCTAGTCATGCCACAGAAACGTTCATCGCCACACAAAGAAAAAATGAAACTTGCTTTTTACTGGGCAGCGAGTTGCGGTGGGTGTGAGATCGCAGTGCTCGATATCAATGAAAAAATTCTTGATGTTGCCGCACTTGCCGATATCTTGTTTTGGCCCGTTGCCATTGATACTAAATATAAAGATGTCGAAGCAATGGACGATCATTTTATCGATATCTGTTTTTTTAATGGTGCGATACGAACCTCAGAGCAAGAACATCTTGCCACCCTCTTACGAAAAAAATCCAAGGTTCTTGTTGCCTTTGGTGCTTGTGCTGTTCATGGGGGGATTCCCGGGCTAGCTAACGTGGCAGACAAAAAAGACGTATTTACTACTGCATATCTTGACAATCCCTCGTCTGGCAATACGGACAAAATCGTTCCTAAAACGAAATCAAAGGTGAAGGAAGGAGACTTAAGTCTCCCTGAGTTTTTTGATACGGTCAAAAGTCTTGATCAGACAGTTGACGTTGACTATTACCTTCATGGTTGCCCGCCAACACCTGACCAAATTATGACGGTAATCAATGCAATTGTTGAAAATACGCTCCCGCCAAAGGGATCGACCATTGGACCTGCGAAATCAGTATGCGATGAATGTCGTTTTGAAAAGTCAGAAAAGAAGATACAAAACATACGACGAATCTATGATGTTGACAAAATCGAGGAAAAATGCCTGCTTGAACAGGGAATTATCTGCATGGGGCCTGCCACACGAGGGGGATGTAATGCTCGGTGCTTAGACGCAAACATGCCCTGTACAGGATGCGGTGGTCCGACGCCCCAGAGTCGTGACCAAGGTGGAAAGATGATTGCAAGTCTTGCAGGGATCCTAGGAGTGGAAGGCGAAGAAGCAATGACTGATGAAGAAATCGATAGCCTCATTGCGGAGATCGTGGATCCGCTGGGGACGTTCTACAAATACACCTTACCTACCTCTCTTCTCAATAGGAAGGTGATGAAGAAATGAAGACGATTACCATTGACCCCATCACGCGCCTGGAAGGTCACGGAAAAATCACCATTTTCCTTAACGACGCAGGAAACGTTGACAATGCCTATCTGCAGATACCAGAGCTCCGGGGATTTGAGCGATTTGCCCAAGGCCGACGTGCCGAGGACATGCCCCAGATCACTAGCCGCATCTGTGGGGTGTGCCCCGTCGCCCATCATTTTGCTAGCACCAAAGCACTGGACGACGCGTTCCATGTCGACCCGCCGACACCGGCAAAAAAACTGCGTGAGCTCATGTACTGCGGGTATTATATCTATGATCATATCCTTCATTTTTATTATCTGGGCGGACCGGATTTCATTGTCGGACCAGAGGCCCCTGCCTCACAACGTAATATCCTAGGGGTGATTGAAAAAGCTGGCCTTGACATCGGCAAAGAGGTCATCAAACATCGAGCCTATGGCCAACGGATAACCGGCATCCTTGGTGGGAAGGCGACGCACCCCGTGTGCGGTCTACCTGGCGGTGTCTCCAAGGGACTTAACAGTGATGAAGTGCAGGACATTAAGGAGATGGTCGACTCGTGTGTCAGTTTTGCGCAAGTGTCCTTACAGCTCTTCCACGACATTGTTCTGGGCAATAACGACTATGTGAACTTAATTCAAAGCGACCCCTATCAGCTCAACACCTACAACATGGGACTCGTGGACGACCATAACAGAGTCAATTTTTATGATGGGAACATCAGGGTGACCAATCAACAAGGGAAGGAACACATCACATTTGATGTGAAAGACTATTACAAGGTCATCGCTGAACGGGTAGAGGAATGGAGCTATATGAAATACCCCTACCTCAAAGATGTCGGATGGACCGGGTTGACTGATGGAGAAAAGAGCGGTATTTATCGTGTCGGTCCGTTAGGCCGTGTGAATGCCTCAGAAGGGATGGCCACGCCTCGTGCACAAAAGGAATATGAGACGATGGTAAAAACCCTTGGAGGAAAACCGGTGAATTCGACCCTTGCCTATCACTGGGCTCGGTTAATTGAGCTCCTCTATGCCACTGAAAGAGCGAAAGAACTCATTCATGAGAAGGATATCACCTCCGAACACATTCGCAATCCGGTGGGAGAACCGGGAGAAGGATTTGGTGTGACTGAGGCAGCACGAGGGACATTGATTCATCATTACACCCTGGACAAAAAAGGGCTGATTGAACGGGCCAATCTCATTGTTGCAACAACAAACAACGCGGGAGCCATTACCATGAGTGTCCGGGACGCCGCAAAAGGGGTAATCTCAAACGGAAAGGTCGATGACGGCATCTTAAATAAAGTGGAAATGGCGTTTCGCGCCTACGATCCATGTTTTGCATGCGCTACACACGCATTGCCTGGCGGCATGCCCCTGCACGTGGACATCTATGATCATAACAAACAGTTGTATAAGACATATGTGAGAAATTGACGGTAGGTTATGAAAACAATACTACTTGGGATAGGAAACCCACTCATGGGCGATGATGGCATTGGTGTTCATATCCTTCGAGAAATGCAGAACACCTATGGTGCTCTCCCCAATGTAACGATGGAGGAAGCGCAGACCGGTGGCATGAACTTGATTGATTTGATGCGGGGGTATGACAAAGCCATTCTTGTTGATGCCGTGAGTGTTCCCACATTATTGCAAGGAGAGGTGGCATGCTATCCTATACATGATATGACCACCGTTCATTCCTCCAATCCTCATGACGTATCGCTGCTTGAAGCACTGGAACTATCGAAGAGGATTGGAGACACAATGCTTCCACAAGAGATCGTCATCGTCGCCATTAATCTTACAACAATACCGAGAACATTTACGGAAGCAGTGAGCCCTGAAATTCGGGATGCCATACCAAAGGCAATTGAGAAAATATTCTCTGAATTGAGCAAAACTCATACGGAAGAATAAACACCAAGAGAAAGAAGGAAATATGCAAAGTATATAGGTGACCTGGCCATGAGTGAATTTGAACCCAACATCATTGGATTTCTCTGCAACTGGTGCTCCTATGCCGGAGCGGATTTAGCGGGGACGAGCCGCTTGAAATATCCACCAAATGTCAAAACCATACGAGTGATGTGCTCTGGCAGAGTTGATCCTGTCTATATCTTAGAAGCGTTAAAACAGGGTGCTGATGGGGTGCTTGTCGCTGGATGCCATCCAGGCGATTGCCATTATCAATCTGGGAATTACAAGACGAATAGACGTATCAAACTGCTACGAACGTTACTCGCTGATCTGGGAATAGAGCCGGAACGTGTGCGATTTGAATATATTTCTGCGTCCGAAGGGAAAAAATTTGCCGATATTGTCAAAGAGATGACACAGGAGATTAAAAAATTAGGTCCTAATCCAATAAAGGCGCAAGGATAATTAAACAAATTTTTTTGCATGTCTCGATAAGAGTATCTGAGACGTCATCTGTATCGCTTATCCTGCAGTATGACCTACCACAACATACTCTTTTGTCGCTGATTCCCTTACTTTTCTTTGCCATCCTGCTCAATATGGCGCTGGATCTCTTCAAGAAAATCCTGCGCGGTTGTTTCGTTTCCGGCATCAGCATTCTTCGGTTCTTCAAACGGGTGATCGTTTCCAATGTCACTCAGGTCAATGTTCTTTTTTCGCATATAGAATAGTTTTGCATTCGATACAGTTCGTCGTTTTGTCAAGAAGGCTATGACAGTAATGCAAATCAACCCTATGACACCGGCAAGAATCAACAGGGGTGTTGGGGAAAAGAGAGTGAATGAGTCGCGTTGTTGAAGTTGCATAACAAGAGAGGTCGTTGGGTTGTAGCTCTGATCCCAGAGGCCGTCTGCATTTGCATCAATCAGATAGGTTTTATTGGAATACATTGGGAGTGTTTCTTGATGGGTTGCATTGCTATAGAATCCATCAAAAATCCCATTGAAATCATGGTCAACTAAAAAACCGATGTCCTGACAGTAGGCCATACCGACCGAGATCGTGCGTTGCGTGGCCCCTGATGGCGCGCTGTTTCCATCTATCGCGATCGCTTCTATCGTATATTGACCGGGGTTTTCCCATGAGTGACTCACAATGACATTCGTATTAGGCAGCACTGAGTCTGTGATGGTGTGTCCTGAAGCATCATTCCAGTTAAGAACATAGTGGATCATGTCGTTGTCCAGGTCAGAGGACCGAACGACGAATCGATAGGACTTGTTATCGTCTCCTTTGGCAGGTTCAAAAAATAATGGGTTTGTTGGGGGGTGATTAAGTGTATCGGTGATGAGCGCATAGGTCGAGGTTTGATTTGATTTTCCATTATTGTCTGTGACGGTAAGTGTGACTGTATAATTGCCTTCGCGTTGGTAGGTGTGCGTAGGTGTTGGTCCCCTCCCAAAGGAAGAATCTCCAAAGGTCCATTCGTAGGAAATTATGACACCTTTTAGGTCATAACTCTGCGTTCCATTGAATTGGAGAGGGAGTCCAGGTGACTCAACATAGGGTCCCCCTGGAGTTGATACGAGGCTTTTGGTACGCACGACGGAGGTGTCTACGTACAGGTCGATTACATAGAGGAGAATATCTTCTTCCAGTGTCACTCGTTCTGATAGCATGTAGGATGTATTGCAATAAATAACGGTAAATGTCCCTTTGCTTCTAGAGAAGGTGTTGTTTGTGACTAGTAGGTACCTGCCATCATCGTACAATAGTGCATCGATCACGTCATCAGCCAGCAGGAGATGCACCTCGTCTGGTCGCGTTGCTCTGTTATCGATGAAAATGTGACCTCGTATGAGGGTTTGTGTATCTGCCGTAGATATGTGAGCTGTCGCGCTTAATACAAGGAGTATGACAATAGAGAGCTCCACTGATGTTTTAAACCATTTATCCATGACGTTCATTGCAAATAATTGGAAATAATGCGAGTATATTTAAGTTTCTAAATTTTTCAATGTACAAATATATCCTATAGATTCCGAGTGTTATTGGATACGGCACATTGAACGAAAAAAGGCACTACGCTTTGAAAAGACCGTATGAAGCACCAAAAGGAACTTATGATGTCCCGTTGATTTTTCCTCCCTATCTCTAATGGATCGTGTCGGATGTTTATGTTTCTTACTTTCCCTGTTCAATATGCCGACGTATCTCTTCAATAAAATCCTGTTCGTTTCGTTTTAGTGCCGTACCACTCTCCGTTGTGTTTTCATACTCATAGGATACGTCCGAATCGCTTAGGTCGTTGTTCCGTTCCCGTATATAGAATAGTTTGGGGGTGGGGGCAGCATGTCGTTGTGTCATGGCGGCTAACGCAGCAATGCAAAGCACGCCTATGACACCAACAAGGATGATCAGCATCCAAGGTGTTTCCATAATGGAAAACCTGCCAGTATTTCCAGCAGCCCCCTTGCGGTACCCGGTGATCTCATTGGTTGAACCATCATAGGTGTAGTCCCATTGTCCATCGCTGTTGATATCAATATGGTATTGATCATTGTTCTTTTCAGTGGGTGTTTCCTTCTCCGTTGTTTTGCGGTAGAAGACGTCGTATATCCCATCCCCGTTTTTATCTATCAGGTACCCTAGATCACCGCAGGCATGTGCATTGACGAAAACCTTTGTTGTATGAAGAGGTGAAGTGGCATTGTGTTCATCTAATGTGTATGCGGTGATAGGATAGATGCCTCCACTTGACCAGGTATGCGAAATGGTGAACGCTTCAGTAGTGTTGAGTAGGGGAGATTCTGAATCGTGTGTACCATCACCCCAGGTGATGATGTATCGTACCATGTCCCCATCCATATCAGAAGCGCTGAGGGTATACGTGCAGGTGGTGTTGATACCCGCATTGTTTGGTCCATCTATCGTTGGGATTCCCGGTATGCGATTTAGTTTCTTTCCCACTAATGCAAACGTCATATCAACATCGGTTGCGTCTTGATCGTCTGTGACCGTCAATAGGACTGTGTAGTTTCCCTCCTTTGTATACGAATGGGTTGGCATGGGAAGAGTGCTCGTGTTTCCGTCCCCAAAACTCCAATTGTACGAGAGGATGATGCCATCGGGATCATAGGACTCCGACCCGTCAAAGAGAATATCAATTTCTATGATGGTGTAATAGGGGCCACCAGCATTTGCTTCCGGAGGCGTCGTGGTGTCATCTCCGGTATTGGCATATCCCTGGTCTGTGATGGCAACACTTGCGGTATCATCATCTGCTGCATTAGTATTGTCTCTCACTTCAAGATGTACCGTGAATGTTCCACTATCTGTATAGGTGTGAGATGCCAACGGAGAACTCGACCAATTCGTATCAAAGGTCCCGTCATTGGTCCAATCCCACCGGTACCCTGTGATTGTACCGTTAGAGATCATACTGTCAGAAGCATCCACATGGAGCGGTGTATCGACGTACCCGCTGTACGGCCCACCAGCATCAGCGATGAGATGAGGAGTATCTTGCACACTTACATTGACTGTTGTTGTGTCTGATGCTATTGTGCCATCGTCATCCGTTACGGTTAATGTGACCGAGAACAGCCCGTCATTGGTGTACGTATGTGTAGGTGTCGCTCCCACTTCAGTGTTCCCATCCCCAAAACTCCAGGAGTAATTGGTGATCGACCCATCAGAGTCCGTACTGCCGGACCCGCTCATGCTGATCGGTGAGTTGACCGCCCCGCTGTACGGTCCTCCCGCATCGGCGACCGGAGGGTCATTAGGTTGCGGTGTCACAGTGACCGTGGCCGTATCCGTGTCTGTCACATTGTCATCGTCCCTGACCTGGAGTGTAACCGTGAAGCTGCCCGCACTCGCATAGGTGTGAGACGTCGATGAGGAACTAATCCAGCTCGTATCATAGGTGCCGTCATTGGTCCAGTCCCAGCGATACCCCGTGATGGTCCCATCAGAGTCCGTACTGCCGGACCCGCTCATGCTGATCGGTGAGTTGACCGCCCCGCTGTACGGTCCTCCCGCATCGGCGACCGGAGGGTCATTAGGTTGCGGTGTCACAGTGACCGTGGCCGTATCCGTGTCTGTCACATTGTCATCGTCCCTGACCTGGAGTGTAACCGTGAAGCTGCCCGCACTCGCATAGGTGTGAGACGTCGATGAGGAACTAATCCAGCTCGTATCATAGGTGCCGTCATTGGTCCAGTCCCAGCGATACCCCGTGATGGTCCCATCAGAGTCCGTACTGCCGGACCCGCTCATGCTGATCGGTGAGTTGACCGCCCCGCTGTACGGTCCTCCCGCATCGGCGACCGGAGGGTCATTAGGTTGCGGTGTCACAGTAACAGTGATTTCCTCTTGGTCCGATAAGATGGGTGATCCGTCGTCAGTAACTCTCAACGTGATCGTGTGCTCACCGATCTGTCCAACGGCAGGAGTCCATGTAAACTCTCCGCCAGTATTGATATTCGCGCCAGTGGGAGCACCGGCATCTAAACTGAACGTTAAGGAGTTTTCTGGGAGGTCGTCATCACTTGCTGTCGCGGTAAAGCTCAAGAGTGATCCCTGGTCCACTGTCTTGTCGCCAATCGATGCCAACATAGGAGCCTGATTCACCTCATCCACCGTTACCGAGATCGCTTCAGCATCCGTTGCCATCCCATCACTCACCACTACATCAAAGGTATAAATGCCAGGTCCCTGATCTTCTGAGGGAGTCCAAGTGAAATCGCCCCCAGGAGTAATCCCAGCGCCCGCAGGGATAGCCCCACTTGCACCATTCGCTAAACTGAACATTAACGTTTGAGGCGGGAGATCAAGGTCGGTCGCCGTTGCGGTGACACTAAGCAGTGAACCTTCATCTACTTCTTGATTCCCAATAGAGCTAAGCGCTGGCGGATGATTATACGCTTGAACTACAAGAGTGCCTGTACCAGTAGCATAATCAGTTGTATTGACATTAGTGCTTGCTCTCACGGTAAATGAAGTATTTCCACCGGGAGTACTTGTAGAGGTGGTAATCGTTAATATGGAGGTCTTAGAGTCATCTGAAGGGCCAAACACAACGGGATTGGAGGAAAAACTAGCAACTGCATCAAGTGGTAAGGCCGTACTAGTTAATACCGCATCAATGGACCCAGATGAGCCGCCCCCTGTTCCTCGATTGATCGTTACTGTATATGTTGTAGCATTTCCTGCCATCACAGGAATTGGTGATTGGATGCTAACGGTCACGGACCCAATCTTTGGGCCATCGGTAAAGGTCGTCATTGCCGTAGATGTTCCATCTGTTGCAGTAACGGTATAGGTTCCTTGGATGCCATCAAGTTGATACGAGGCGGTAAAATCTCCTTGTGCATCGGTTGTTCCATCTGACAGGTGAAGGATAGTAACCTTATACACAACAGAGTCTCCCTGATCTAAAGAACTGTCAACATGTCCATCTGGTCTTGTGACATTGACAATAATCGGAGCGTTAAGGTGAAATCCCATTCCGCTTATCACAACAGTTTCTTCAGGAGTATAATCTGCTTTATCGGTCCAAATCGTATGTTCTTCTGTACTTCCACTATTGATAACAAAAAGAAACGAGACGAAAAGTAATATGATAATTGCCGTTATACAAATTTTTTTAATTATATTTATAATAACCGTCTCCTACATTACTAGTAAAAAGTTTTGTTGTTATCGGTTATTTATTATATAAAATATTTGTAATTAATTCTTCACTATAATAAAGGATTTTATAAGAATGCAGCTGCCACAATGCTTACTTTCTTAAATAAAATTTACCTTTCAACAAATGACGTTGCACACTGATGTCTTACTTGTTCACCTATTGAGTCAGCGATATCTGTTCTACTGTCCTTTTTTAGTCTGTTCCATATATTGCCGAAGTTCGTCAATAAACTCTGGTTCATGTTGATGAGGGATATCTTCACTATCGAGTGTTTGTTTCTGTTCAGAAGATGTTTCGATCTCCTTAGGTACATCGTGACGTTCCCGCATATAGAAGAGTTTTGGGTTGGGAACGCTGCGGCGTACTCTTAGGGCAACAAGGGCGCCAATCAACAGGGTGCAAATGACGCCAATTAAAAAGAGTAGGAAGGTTGGATCGATACCGCCACCAGAGAATAGGCTTACGAATCCGCCATCCGTCTGTGTGTACCCCGTAATGTCATCGGTTGAAAAATCATAGGTATAGTCCCATTGTCCATCGCTGTTGATATCAATATGGTATTGATCATTGTTCTTTTCAGTTGGTGTTTCCTTCCCCGTTGTTTTGCGGTAGAAAACGTCATAGATGCCGTCGCCGTTCTTGTCTATTAAAAACCCTAGTGAGCCACAACCATGAACATCGATCAGCACCTCAAGCATCTGTAGGGGTGAGGTGGCATTGTTTTCATCTGTGGCATATGCAGTAATCAGAAATATGCCTCCGATTGACCAGGTATGGGAAGCGTGGAAAGCAGTATTATTGTTTAACAGGGGGGATAGTGTGTCGTTTGTCTCATCACCCCATGCGATGATGTACTGTATCATGTCACCATCCATGTCAGAAGCGTTAATATCATAAACACACGCTATAAGGATACCAGAGGAGCTTGTCCCGACAATGGTTGGTATGTCTGGCGGACTGTTTGGTTTTTTTGTGACTACCGCAAAGGTCGTATCCTCATTCGTCGCGTCTTCATCATCCGTGACTACCAATGTTACTGTGTAGTTACCCTCTTTTGCATATGAATGGGTCGGCATTGGTAGAGTGCTCGTGGTTCCGTCCCCAAAAGTCCATGTATATTCGAGGGTTGATCCATCCGGGTCATAGGAGTCAGACCCGTCAAATTGAATGAAAATCCCTACCATCTTATAATAGGGACCTCCTGCATTAGCCGTTGGTGGTGTTGGTGCTTCTTCCTCTGTTTCTCCTGGTACTTGTTGAGATACTGTAACTTTAGTTGTGTCGGTATCTGTTGCATTGTCATCGTCCCTGACCTGGAGTTTGACTGTGAAGCTGCCCGCACTCGCATAGATGTGAGATGTCGATGAGGAACTGGCCCAGCTCGTATCATAGGTGCCATCATTGGTCCAATCCCAGCGATACCCTGTGATTGTCCCATCAGAGTCGGTGCTTCTAGAGCCACTGAGGCTGAGTGACACATTGACTGTTCCGCTATAGGGTCCAAAAGCATCTGCCACTGGTGGAACATTTGCTACAGGGTTGACCGTGACTGTTGTGGTATCTGTATCTACTGCTCCAAGATTATCAGTGACTGTTACCGTAACCGAAAAAACACCCTCATTTGCATACGTATGCGTTGGTGTGACCCCTGAGCCTGTATCACCATCTCCAAAGTCCCAGGAATAGTTTTCTATTGTTCCATCTGAATCAGTACTACCGGAACCACTGAGATTGAATGGCATATTGACAATCCCGTCATATGGTCCACCAACATCAGCTATTGGCAGAGCGTTTTCTGGAGCACTGATGGTCACCGTCGTGGTATCAGAATCCGTTAAGCCATGAGAATCTTCGACTGTTACTGAAATATTGTAGCTCCCAGTCGATGAATAGGCATACGTGAATATTTTTTCATTTTTTATAATGCCGTTTCCTAGATTCCATGTGTACTGTACTATCGTACCGTCAGGGTCGGTACTTCCAGAGGCATCAAAGGTTATGTCAGTATTGGCGTACGCACTGTAAGGACCATTTGCATCCGCAACAGGTTTGTATAACCCTCTTGGAATACTCAAAGGATACAAATCCTGATTCTCCCCACCTGGGATCGCGTAAGGATCATCGATTATCCCATCAGAATCATTGTCAAATGCTCCTTCTGATTCCTGATCAAAACAGACCCAGTAGTTCCCCTCAGACCGATTCATGTTAAACCAGATATTCTGTCCTTCGTCATACACATTATCGGTAGGGGAGACGAAGGTGTTATGATAGAAGGAATTGTTGTCAACGGCCAAACCTTTAACATGGATATCGTATCCATAGGTAGAATAAAAAACGCAATTTGCAATGGTGGTGTTGGCAACTAGTCCGTTGTGTGGTGAAAGTGACACTGCTGCCGTTGTATGATCCTGTACGCCATCCCGTCCATTCTCAGAGAATACACAGGAGATGATGGTGGTATTCCTCGTGGAGGAGACGTTTCCTAGCTGAACGACATCGGTACTCCTGAGGCCGCAGAACCCATTTGTAGAGAGGGTACAATTCGAAACGAGGTTATACTGTGTAGCGTTTCCAGTCGCTGACGCTATGAACAATACCCCATAGCCCCCGTTACCCTGAATGTCAGAGTGTTTGATCGTTGCATATGCTGATGCATTCAAAAGAACCCCGCAGCCAGTATTGTTAATGATTCTGCAACTGTCTATGGTGAGGTTTGAACACTGTTCAGCGTAGATCCCGTGCATGGTTGCGTTAGTAATCGTGAGATTTTTTATGGTGATATGCCCGCTTGTGAGATTCAGTACATTTCCTGAACGATGGGCATCAAGAATCGTCGTATTTCCCTCTTCCCCCACCAGGGTGATAGGTTTGTTAATAATGAGACGCTCCCGATAGGTGCCGGTACGAACATAGATAGTGTCGCCATCCGTGGCGTTATCCAGTGCCTCTTGGATGATTGTGTAGGGCTCATAGGACCCAACGGTTAGGGTTTCCGCGTGGGCACTTGGCATGCTCAGCTGGAGGGGTAACATCAAGGCTAAGAGGAACAACAAGCATGTGAACAGTCGGACGTGTAGTTTCCTCACCAGATGCCTACCCCCTTCAGGATACTATGCAAGGAATATGCTCATTTAAAGATTATGAAATAATTTAAAATAGAAAAAGCAGCGTTTGGAGAATGCTTATTTTTTTGTAAACAGTTGATCGATTTTCTCTCTCAGTTGCTCATGGTTGTCTGAACTCGATGCAGGTGGTTGAGGTTGTATGCGCCCTGCTTTTGTGTCTTTAGTTTTTTCATGTGTTTTTTCAGGTGTTTTCTGTGATTTTTCTTTTTTCCGTTTCATTGAAAACAGGACCATACCTATGACAAAAACAACAATAATTGCGATGACAACCATCAACAATATGGCTAAAACTAATGGTTGATTAAAGATCCCCATATCTGACTCAGGAGCTGGAGTCTCGCCCGAGTACGCACTTAACAGGCGCGTCTGTACATCATAGGTGTATTCATAGGCACCATCGTTATCGTCATCAAGGTGGTACACTCCTGAAACAAAGCCAACCGGTGTCTCTTCCCCCGTGATATTTGAATGAAAGAGATCGTAGATTCCATCGGTAGTGAAATCCACCATGTACCCCCAATCATCACAGTAGATGGCATTGATGAGCACCTGCATCTTGGTTGGTGTTGAGATAACGTGATTTTCATCAAGGGCGTACGCTGTCACCGTATAAATCCCCGGATAAGCCCACGCATGGGAGACCGTCCACAGGCTTCCGTTCTCGAGTAATTTAGAGGTTGATTGAGTGGTCTCATCGCCCCAGTCTATAATGTACTGTATCGTATCATTTTCGCTATCAGTCGAAACAATTGTGTAGTTGTAGAGGATCGTAACAGACCCGCTTGACGGTCCGGTAAGGACGGGCTGAGCTGGCGGGTCATTAGGCATTTCCGTGATAGAAACGTAGGTGATATCGATATCGGTGTTATCGTCATCGTCGATGATCGTTAAGGTGACTTTAAAGGTTCCAACCGCGGAATAGGTATGCATTGGTGCTTCATCGGTCGCTGTCGTATTGTCCCCAAACTGCCACTCGTATCCGACAATATCTCCATCAGGATCGTAACTTGCCGACGCATCAAAGGTCATAGCTGTATTGACTAGTTGGTAATACGGGCCCCCTGCATCTGCGATCGGTTGGATGTTCGTGTCCTCCTCAGGTTCCTCTGCTGGCTCTTCGCTACCGGAAATCGTGACATGCACATCTATAGTGTATAACAACTCATCTTCATCGATCGTAACGGTTTCTGCTGGTGTGTAGGAGTCCCCATTGTACACAATGGTGAATTCCCCAACACTCCCGTTTTCAATGCCTGAGAACACAATGATGTAGCGTCCGTCATCATTCAACGTTGCTGTGGAGGTATTTGAGGGGAACGTGAGATACAGGTCTTCTGGTACGGTAATGGTGCCATCAATGTAGACGTAGCCATTCACAACCGTTGGAGGTTGCGCTTTAATGGTTCCAGTAATGATGATGATACTACTTATGACTATGATGAGGATGAGGATAATCGATTGGATTTGGGTTCTTTTCATAAGTAACTCCCCCATGAATTCAGTTTTTGGAAGGGCTAATTTATTTTAAATCTTTCCATTTATTAAAATTTTTTATACAGAATCTCCTCATAAATATAAATTATATTATATTTTTTTTAATTTATGATTATATTTTTTTAAATAAATGGTAAAGTTTTTAACTGCCAAATTTATTCGCCACACTAACTCAATTTAGGGTCCATTAAAGATGGTGTTGAGATGGAGGTGGTAGAGTAAATAGTATGTTGATAGAGTTTGTGTGTTTGAGAAATTGTATTAGGAGCGAGTTGATAAAAAAATAAGATAAATTATATAGAATTTTTCTTGGAAGAGAACGGGCAAGACGGAACAAAAATCCCTATCTTGCGAGGGTTAAAAGAACAAAAGAATAGATTGAAAACAAAAAAGGTGAAATGAAAATATGAAAAAAGCAATAGCAATTTTATTGTTGCTGGTAATGATCTTGACTGCTGTAGTACCATTTGTATCATCTGTTACAAATACAGATTATGATGATATTAATGGTGTATTTGTTACAGAGGATTTTGTTGATGATGCTGCAGGTATGGATGTAAGAACGCAAACAGATTTTTGTTGGACGCATTATTTTGACCCAGAAGGTAAAGATATACAATCTGCTACATTGACAATAAGGGCTCAGGATCTTGATGGGACTAATACCGACCCTAATCCTATTGATGAAGTCGTTAGTATAGATGTTGATGGTGCGTATATTGGTGACTTAGACTACACTGGCGATATGGAGTGGGGTGAAACAGAATTTACTATTACTGACCCCAGTATCTTTGATGACGGTGAAGTAGAGGTTTGTGTTGACTTTGATGTTCTTGGTGGCGGAAGAGGTTATAATGTTACAATCGATTGGTCAAAATTAGTTGTTGAATGGTTATCTGAAGAAAGTACTGGAGTAACTAAGGAAATCGTTGACGCAGAATATTATTATGGTATAAGTCCTTATTTTACACCTGTAGAGATATTTACAAATGCATGTTGGGATCTTGAAATAAAAGTTTCAAACTGGGATACTGCTGCACTTGATGATATTTGGGTGTATGATAGCATTGGTGCACATATTAAATTAGTCGAACAACCTTATGAAGATACTTATACAGAAACAATAACTGATGCTACTGGTATGGATGTTAGAACGCAAACAGATTTTTGTTGGACGCATTATTTTGATCCGGAGGGCAAAGATATACAATCTGCTACATTGACAATATATGCTCAGGATATTGATGGTACTGATCCTGTTGATCCTGCTGTTGATGAAGTTGTTAGTATATATGTTGATGGCACAGATGTTGGTGACTTAGTGTATAGTGGTAATGAACTTTGGTCTACAACAGAATTTATTATTATTGATGATTTTAGCATCTTTGAGGATGGCGAAGTTGAGGTTTGTGTTGACTTTGATGTTCTTGGTGGTGGATCAGGTTATAAAGCTACAATTGATTGGTCAGAGTTATCCATTGAATATGACTATGATTACATCTTCAGTATAGATGGTAATCCAGTACCACTTGATGGTGATGATACGAGATACTTTGGCGGAGAAAACGGTGAAAATTTAATCTGGAAACAAGCTAATAACAAAGACCCGATAAAAAATCCATGCGCAACAAACCTAATGTGGAACATAGACAGTTTAGATATTGGTGAATCATCAACTCTAAAGTTCAGAGTTGAAACTATTGAATTCCCAGTTGGAAATAAGAATCCTGTATGGAAACAAGCCTTTACATCAAGCTGTCATCATTCACTTAATGATGGGGCAATTGCTGTTGTTTATTACGATGAAGAATATCATACCTATGTGAGCAACCCAGTTGTAGTATCTGTATACGACCCAGACCTGGAAGCAGACTCTGATACTGATGGCTTATATGACTTAGATGAAGTAAATGGTGTATCTGGTTATGTAACTGACCCCTGTAACTGCGATACAGATGGAGACGGTTTTGGCGATGGTGATGAAATAGACCATGGCGCAGATCCAACGGACCAAGAGTGCTTCCCACCAAGCTTTACACAGGCAGATCTTGTATATTCTACTGATTTGTCAACTTGGGATCCTGCATTAGACTACGATTACGCCTATTATGAAGTAGAACTAGATGGTGAACCTGGATACTACTATCTTAATCTAGATAATGTAGATGTTGCTGGTTTGCCTTTAGCAGACGGGTACTATGGTTTCTATCTAAAAGTATACCCTGACGAAGATTTCATTGATGTCTACTGGGCTGGACGTGGAGTAGAAGAACCACCCAATGAATATGCTTGGCAAGATGTAATGTGGGACATAATTAACGGTGATTTACCTATGTTCTTTATAAAAGTTGATGGCACTGATTACATGCTTGTTGATGGATTAATGGAAGAATTGTATGGGCCTGGAGCCGATATGCCGCTTCAAGTAGACGGCGATTATTATTTAGGCGTCTATGATTTTGAAGGAACAATAGAAAACACTTGTGGAGCATTGGAAGATGTAGAAATAACAATAGAGTTTTCTCCAACCCAATCTATCCTACAATCTGTTGTAATGAGCGGAGCAGATAATGTGTTTGGTAATGCAGTAGGAGAGACTCTTACCTTTACCTTCTCAGAAAATATCTACTTTGATGGTACTGCACAAAAAGTATATTTTGCAGCCGCATCATCTCTTGGAACCGCTGTCCCTATTTGGTCGATAGTAGATAATGTGTTAACCATTACCGCACCATCTATATTCGTTACCCCCCGACCCGCAGTTGGAGACTACGTTACAGATTTCGACTATGTTGTAGATGTTTTCGACAACGATGTAATTGTTCCAGCTGGTGGAGTAGAAGTAGTACACGAATAATCAACAGGCACATACAAAATAATTTAACCACAAAATCTGAGGTAAACGATTTACCTCAAACATCTCTTTTTTTATTTTCTTACTAGAATTGATGTGAAAAAATAAACACCACACAATATCTAGCAAGTTAAGAAAATCTCTAGACTAAAAAAGGGTAATTACAAAAAATAAAATATAATTTAATCCTTATTAGTCCAGTCGACCATACGCACGTTTCCACTTGTTAGATCTCTGCAAAAATTTCTCATAGCCAAAGGTTCTGATAAATTCAAGTGATTGGGTATATTTCTTGTATTTATACCCATTCTTACTCTGAAAATCCCTAATGATCCGACACTGCTCATACTCCGGGCAATCTGCACAGGTGGCCAGGTGTTTTTCCTTAAAGCAACAGACTTTCATCTTGCACTTGGCAACGGTGATATCTCGTTCCCCTGAATCATACCCTAATTTGCATCCCTTGCAGTAGCACTCAAGGAGTGGGGGACACGTCTTGCAGTATGCCCCGCAGCAGCCGATAGAAAGAATATCTGTGGCAAGATCCTTGTCTGTGGTTTTCATAGCGTCATCAGGATATGGCAATATATCAATAAGAAGGTTTGTAATACTTTCACCCACCCTTTTACAAGGTTAAATACCATCAACGACACATTCTGTACTTATAAGACGATTCATACTGGAGGACTTGCCAGAGAGGTGCATCCACCATCCCTTTCCTCCCTCACTGGCATTTCTGCCAAATTTTTTTCCACAATACGCTTGTAATAAAACTAATCGTGAAAGCCTACACCCATCCCATCTTCAGAAGCATTAAAGTTTTAATAATCATGGAAACCATCAGAACAAGTGATTTCATCATCACTTACTCACTAGCATAAGGAAAAAAAGCCAGCGGGGAGGAAAAAATTGGTGAGGAGAAGATTGCGCCCGCTGCTGGCAGTTCCTTAAATATGTTAGATCACTCAAGAGATAGTATGAGTGGCAGTTATTGAAATAGGTGTAAGAGAGATGGATGAAAGTATTCTCTTAGGTGTCTGATATTTCCTTTCGCATAATAGAGACCAATGAGCATGTAATGGCCAAGGTCTGAACACTATGGAACAGTGGAAGATTACATCTAAATACTTTCAGTTAACCTTGCTACGGTTTATTTTCCCTCAACGACCGTTCCCGGCGTACGGGATTAACATGGATCGGAATAGTGTCTTATTGGAATTCAAATACCTCACGCATGAGGAACTCAAGCTCCTTGAGCAACTGAGAAAAGAACAAGAGCATTGTGGTGTGTAAAGCGTCAAGGCTCTAGCAGAGATGTCTCACACGATTTTAACAAAGAACTCACTACGGCAAAAGAACACCCTCAACTACGTGGAGTTCGACACCAAACAAAGGCATCAACAGGAGTAGAAAATACAGAATGGGGCTTCCTGCGAACAGCCTATCACACCACATTTATGAATGCACACGGGATACCACCTCTACAGAGCTATGTCCCTATCGCCTGTTGGGAGTATGAAAATCACCTACCAGAAAGGAACGCTTCTCCTACACGGAGATTACAGCATCCCAAACACCCGTTGGGATGCTCACTCGCAATGCTACAGGGCTCAAGCGATGTACTATCGAGATATCATCGAGTATCTCACCCACTCCCGTATCCCATATGACGATACCGTCCTTAAGTTGATTCCCTGCCCCGAGTTATGTGCTCCCCTCCGATTACGAGAATATCAGAAAACGGCTACCGAGAAGTGGATGCACCGACGAAAAGGAGTCATCGTGATGCCCACGGGGTCCGGCAAGACCGTCGTGGCGATGCACCTGATCGAACAGGTGAAAGCTCCCGTGTTCATCGTTGTACCCACGTTAGATTTGGTGCGACAATGGAAAGAGGCGCTGCGGCTCTTCCATACGGGCATCGGCGAGTACACAGGAGAGAACAAAGACATCCAAGCCATCACAGTCTCAACATACGATTCTGCCTACCTAAATGCTGAGAACCTTGGGAATCGATTCAAATTCCTCATTTTCGATGAAGTCCATCATCTGCCTGCAGAAGGGTACCAGCAGATTGCCGAGATGTTTGCGGCTCCCTTCCGTCTCGGGTTGACCGCCACCTATGAGCGGGAGGACGGGCGCCATACAGAGATCCCGCGATTGATCGGCGGGAAGGTATACGAAATCCACACGGATGAGCTGACGGGAAAGTATCTCTCGCTCTATGAGACAAAAAAGATCTTCGTAGGGCTCACGGAGGAAGAGGAACGGGAGTACGAACAGTATCAACAGGTCTTCAAGGACTATCTAATCTCACGCCATATCACGATGCGAGGGCCTTCTGATTTCAAGAAAATCGTCATGCGGTCAGGGTCTGACAAGCTTGCCCGCGATGCTTTATTGGCACGAAATAAAGCAGAGCGGATCGCCTTTAACTCACTAGCCAAGATAGACACCATCCAACACTTACTTTCTAAGGAGGATAGGACGATTATTTTCACCAGGTATAATGACATGGTCTACGCGCTCTCGAAGCGGTTCTTGATCCCTTGTATCACCTATCAGACGGATGTCCATGAACGCGAGGAGGTGTTCGCGAAGTTCAAAGAGGGAACATTCGCCGCATTGGTCTCGTCACAGATGCTCGATGAAGGGATTGATGTTCCCGAAGCAAATGTAGGCATTATCGTCAGTGGGACAGGGAGCAGCCGTGAGTATGTGCAACGTCTAGGACGATTGTTGCGACCTTTGGAACAGAAGAAAGCGATCCTCTATGAGCTGGTAACGAAAGGAACAAAAGAAACACGCACCTCCGCACGGAGGAAGAGATAGATGCTGCCTAAAGAGTGTCTAGTTGTCCAGAAGCGAAAGGGCACCATCATGCCCCGGTACCTTACGGAGACCAGCATTGCCCAGGACCTCATCGATCTCTTTGCACAGAGTAAAGGGGACAAGTATAAAAGAATCGCCGAGCGACGGGAGGAGATGGAGGAGCATAATTTCAAGGTGGTTCGCGGATTAAGCCTCCTGCTTGAACGTCGATGCCTATTCACAAACGATGCAACCTTGCCAAGCAAAGCAGTGCGAGAGTTCCTCTTTGAACGGGGGTTCGTCCGAAGCCAACAGGAACGAGAGGCACTGCTAAAAGAAGCGGCTCTGCAGTTTCATGCAACGCCACCTGATGTGGAACAGGCGATGTTCTCAGATCTGCGGGATGAACAAGTTCTGTCAGAGTTCACCGTCATGAATGCTGGGGAGTTGATCCGCCAATATAATCTTTCCCTGACGCAGACGTTGCTCTTTGATGCATTGGGTCTTCACGTGAAAGTTGTCGGGAATTATCAGCATCTCTTCAGGCAGATCAAATACCTCGGTCTCATGTACGAAATTGATGAGGGCATACGGATCACAGGACCAGGGTCTTTGTTCAAGAAGAACAGGAAATACGGGACGTCTTTAGCTAAACTCGTTCCCGAGATCATCAAGGCTCAGCAGTGGGAGATCCATGCCATCATTGAGACTGTCACCGGCGTGGACCCGCGGGTGTGTCAGTTTGATCTTGAATCAACTCGAAAGGTGCCTTTTCCGGTTGTATCGGAGCCATCAAGCCATTTTGATAGTGAGGTTGAGCAGCAGTTCTATTATGATTTTGCTGCATTGAACCTCGGATGGGGCATCGTGCGGGAACCTGATGTCGTCAAAGCTGGAACGTCTGTGATCATCCCAGATTTCGGTTTTTATAAGAATGGCATGAAGCATTATCTAGAGATTGTGGGGTTCTGGACACCTGAGTATCTGGAGCGCAAGATGGCGAAATTGAAGGAGGCAAGCGTTCCCATCACTGTCGCGGTCAATGAGACCCTTGAGTGCAAGAGGCGAGAATTCCCAAGCGAAGTGATCGTCTATAGGAATAAAATCCCTCTGATGGAGATTGTCAGGATCTTGCAGCGCATTGAGGAACAACAGGTAGCTCGCGAACTGACTGAACTGGGTGAGATACAGATAACGCAGGATGTGATATCGATAGGCGAGGTAGCAAAAATGTATCACGTCAATCCCCAGACGATCAAGGAGCTAGACATTAAAGGATATCAGGCGGTTGGTGAACAGCTTGTCTCTAGGGGGATATTGGAGACGATCAAGAGGGAGATTCAACCCGATGAGGACTATGAGAGGGTGGAGGAAATCCTTCGACGGTATCATGTCTCATCCCTGGTCTTGGATGCGTTGGGGTATCAAGTGGTATGGCAGGGGTTGCAGCCGACCAAGGTCGTGGAAAAGCAGACAGTGTGAGTATCTACCAGTGTCTTTGTATGCCCCTCGTTGACCAGATGATGACATGCGTAAGAGCATGGGTCGTTGTGACATAGTCTACACGTCTTGAAATCATCCGTTCTTCAGAGTGCTGCCAGTATGCTGTTTTATCATAGGATAACAGAGATCATCTTCCAGTAAATATGAAAGAAAGATGTTCGATGGAATAGCGTGCTTTGTCTCATAAGGATTGATCGATACCTCAAGGGTAAACATATTTTCAATACATCTAGAGAAGAGTATCGGCTTATTAGGTTCAATTCACACTGATGAATACGAGAGGTCTCTTCAAGGACTTATGAAGCAGAAGACGAGGTGTCTAAGCCTCTTATCGTCATCTTTAAAAACCATGCTGAATTGTAGGTCTTGTGAAGGTATTTATATATGAAACAATGGAAAAAATGTATAGTTATTGTTGGAGCAGTGCTCATACTGTTTCTCACAAGCACGGTCTCTTCATATGATAATCTGATAAGTACACTCTCCTTGGCTGAAACTGAAACAGATGGCACAAATGATGTGTTTCATCGGAGAATGGCTGATGGCGCATGGGGCTATGTCTATACTGCGGAGAAGGATAATATCGATTTGACAGAGATATCCTACGATGTCAATGAGGGACAGCTCACTCTCACCCTCAAGGTTGATGGCGTGATCGAGGACTCGGAGATGATTGTCTATTATGTGTATTATACGAGTGCCGAAGCGACCTATTGGATGATGTATCTGAATGGAACGGGTATGATGTATTGCGATAAAGACTATAACATCAGTGCGGGCGCAACCGTGACAAAAACCTCTGACGATACCATCACTGGGGTGTGTTCGCTATACGGCACTGATTCGTCAAACGTTGATTTGTATGGGACTGCGTATCAATATACGTCAGTTGATGCTCAATTTGCTGAATACTGGGTCGATTGGAATCCCGATGATCACAGTACCGTCGTTGTGGATGAGGAAGAAAGTGATGCCACTGATGGAAATACAACCGACGATAATGGCGACAGCGGTACGCCTGGGTTTGAAGTCGTACTCTTCATCGCAGCCATAGCTGTTGCATTCGTACTTATGAGAAGAAAGAAATAACTTAACAAGAATCTTAATTCTTTTTTCTTTATCTTTTCTTTATATATTTGAATCGTTGGTAGCCATTTTTATAGTCATTTTTTCCGCCAACGTACGGCCACTAAAGTATAGGTGTTTTCCAGGCGATGTGACACCATCTGCACATGACCCTACACATGGTCATGGCAAGGTCGTACCCACGATTATCCAATAGTCATACCATGGCCATAAAAAATAATATATAACTGTTTATATTCTTATGAATGGCGATTATCGTGTCCCTCATCTAACCACAAATTACTTACAATAAATGTATCATACGGTGGGAAAAAATGGTTCAATGTTCAGACAGGAGCAGAGGAAATCTGCTTGTAACTTCGATAATTTTAATTATTAGCATATCGTTTATAATATTACATTCTATTATGGGGAATATATTATGAAACACATACACTATGAAAAGATATCTATTTTTGTTATGATGCTTTTGTTGATTGGAACAGGTTTTTTACCGATACTTCAGGGTAATGAAAATTCTCTTTCTAATGCCCTCCTCCGGAGTGATTTCTCTTCTCTTACTGAATCTAGCGCTCTGAAAAAAAATACGCTTCGAACTACGATAAAGGAAATTGCATCTTTTAGTGGTCCCTGGACGGACAATCCCGCAGAAAACACTGCGATCACCACCATGAATGGCGAACAAGCACTTCCAAAGATCGCCGTTGACAGCAATGGTTTTGCGTATGTTTGCTGGTTTTCAGTTGAGTCGGGATACAAGGTCCGTTTGCAGCGTCTTGACCCAAATGGTGTTACTCAATGGGCAGAGAACGGCATCATTGTCAGCGAGGAACCGCAGGATACATGGATTACTGATTACGATATGGCTATTGACCCTGACGGGTATGCGCTGATCGTTTTTTCGGATATACGAACAGGCTTTTTGAAACCGGTCGCGTACCGGATTTCCCCCGATGGAGAAATGATGTGGGGCTCCACCGGCATCCTGCTTGCCGACGACAGTAACTTTGACCCAAGCCCCAAAACCTGCGCCACAGAACAAGGAAATGCTGTTTTTGCCTGGCAAAGTATTCCAGACATTGGAGATTCCCAAGTTCGGCTGCAAAAAATTTCGCCGAACGGAGATTTGTTGTGGGGTGATGGCATCATCCTATCGCAATCAGGGGTTGATTATACTGCTCCCTATCTGCTGCCTGCTGAGGATGACTATGTATACTTGATATGGCATAAGGAGACTGGCTCATATCCTTCCCCTAATCGTGGGCTGTATGTGCAAAAACTTGATGTTGATGGAAGTTTTATGTGGGGAACAGATGTTGAGGTATATGCGCCGGCGGCGTCCGGCCCTGTTGTGTATCTTGAAATGTGCCGCGATGATGCGGGGGGAATCATTTTTGCCTGGTACCGATCAGACTCCATAACACACTTCCACAGCTACGTTCAAAGAATGGCCGCTGATGGAACCATCACCATGCCGGCAAACGGTGTGGTCGCCTCAACGTCTACTGCGCGCAATCACATGTATCCAGCACCTGCATTTTTAAGCACCACCCAGGAAATCATCCTGTTCTTCAGCGAGCAGGATTTGGACCAGATCATGCGTGGCATGTATACACAGAAATTTGACTTGCTGGGTAACAGGCTCTGGGGCAACGAAGGCAAGCAATTGATTGGGCTTGGCTACAATGATTACGGCCTCTTTATGGCCGATGGCTTTGGCAATCAGGCATTATGTATCTATCAAGCTGCCGAGTTTGGGACGATGGATGCAAAAATCCAGGCGGTCATGTTCGATGCTGGAGGAAATTATGTGTGGCCAGAGGAATTTATTGATTTATCCACAGTTCAAAGTTCAAAGCTTCATAATGTGATGACCACCTACTACATGGGGCAATGGGTTGCGGTGTGGGAAGACCAACGCAATGATGGCGGGGACATTTATGCACAGAACATCCAGCCTAATGGTACCCTTGGCGTTGTGACGAGTGAAGCTGGAGTTGATGTAAGCCAACCTCTCTTTAACCGCGGATTTCCCATCCGTCATACTGTTGATGGCGACTGGGGTGGGGGACAAAACTTCACGCCAACAGTCGATACATTGACAAAGGTGAATCTGTACCTGCGGAAAATGGGAACGCCGGAATTCGACCTGACCGTGGAACTACGTGAAGATGGCATACAAGGAACCCTGCTTGATACGGTTGTCATCCCTGCCGTAAATGTTTCAACCTCCTGGACATGGTTGACGATTGATTTTGCTGACATAACAGTCGGAGCAGGATCAGATGTGTTCATCGTCCTGCCTCCAGCACCTAGTGGCGTTACCACAAGCTACGGTTACGAATGGGGATATGCATTAGGCAACCACTACGATGGCGGTAGCTTCTGGTTCACCCGTAATGGCGGTGTGTTATGGCGAGATCTTCCTACGATGTACGAGTTCTGTTTCAAGACGTATTATGAGTAGCAGCGGCTACCTACAAGAAGACTACTGATATATAGTGGGAACGCCTGTCGTTCCCTCACTCTTTTATTATTTATCTGAACCTCAGGTAAAATATATTTATCAGATAAGACTATTAATTATGTAGGATACTAGAGAAAAAAAGAGCGAGGATATGTATCAGAAAAAAATGCATGCTGCTTTCGTGTTGATACTCCTTCTTTCATCAACTAAATGTATCACTGGTATCTCTGAAGAAGATCATACATATGAAGATGGTATGCATGATGTTAGCCTCCTGTTCACACCATCACCAGATGATGAACTAGATCGAAAGCAAACAGGAGGAAGTGAGACATTCCCGTTATATGATACCATCTGGGCAGCTCAATCATTTCAACCAAAAGTGGACATACTCACACGAATTCGCATTCAAGTGAACCATACGAATACCACTGAAAGTGTATCTAGACCACGTACAACACAGGTCATACGTACTCTTTTCAAGAAAATGACGGAGAATATTGCTGAAAACTGTCGAAGAAATCAACATTCGTTCGTATCGGAGTTGTTACGCCGCACAATGGCTAGTCTAGATATGAATATGATAGACCAACCTGGTCTCATTACTCTCTCAATTAGGAAAGACCTGAATGGGGCGGATTTAGCACTGAAGACCTATCCGTATGAATTGGTATTGGACACAAAATATTGGTTAGAGTATGATATGACAGAATTGCCCGTTGAGCCAGGGAAGACCTATTATATCATCGTTCACACGGAAGGAGGAGATGAAACAGATTTTTTCAACTGGTTTTATTGCGATGGGGTTAATTCAAGCATCACCAATGGTTCAGAAATAGCATATTCTTCGACAGACACTGGCAATTCGTGGCATGTGCTACATGACGGATTTGATGATTTTAATTTTGAAACATATGGTCGGTATTCCTATAAAGAACCTGAAGATGGTGACGGCATAACGGACTATTGGGCAATAGTATGCGGAGATACGAGAGGACACGACCCAATCCCAGTGGCGGACGATGCGGCAGAAAGGATGTATGCGCTTCTTAAAACAAGAAATTTTAACGAAGACCATATGCGGTTGTTGACAGATGAAGCACTTGATCGTGAGCTATATAGTGCAATAGCATGGATGGATGAGATGGACGATGGCGATGATATCTGCTTCTATTTTGCGGAAGGACATGCAAATAGTATTTGCACAAGATCGTCTACAATAGAACGATTAGAGAGATGCGGATCAAAAGGTATAGCGGTCATAGTCGATACCTGCTATGGGGGAAAAATACTCGATGATTTAGGGGACCAGGACGGTTGGGTAATATCGGTCAGCTCTCAAGCAGACGAAATAAGTTGGTGGTATTATGCCTTAAACGCTGGAGTGTTCACGTATTACACTCTTGATGGGTTTCAATCGTTGGATGCAGATACAAACCAGGATGGATGGATTTCTGCCGAAGAAGCGTTTTATTATGCAAAAGAGCCTACATGGGATTATGCCCATAAGCAACATCCAGAAATGTTTGATGGCTATAGAGGAGATTTGCCCCTTATCGAAACGTGATCAAAGCATTGAATGTATCCTAGAGTGATTTGCTTGCTCAAGGACAATTAGATCGATCTTTCATTGATGCATTCTTCGTCAAAGATGACTGCTAACACGTCGAGATTTGTGTCATAGGTGAGAACAAATCTGGAAAAACGTTAAATATATCGATTCACCTTATAATTACCAAGTAGGGGATAGTTTTCATGAAAAAGAGCGGCATTGTTTTCTTTTTAATATTGCTCCTTTTTGTTACTAGCACTGTATCTTTGAAAAGCGATTCAACCCTTTTTGAACTGAACAAATATTCGCAAAAGCAGGGTAGTCCAAGTACCTCATATGGTATTCAATGGATGGAGAATTATGGTTCTGGGCAGTCAGGTGGTCGCTATCAGGGAATGCAGCCTGTTGGTGATTGCGATAATGATGGTTTGAATGAATTGCTCATCGGTGGGCGTGATGCCACATTAAGTGTTATGGAATGGAATGAACAAACACAAACGTATGAACAGACCTTTGCGTTGCACAGCCCGTTTTATCCGTATTTCTTGCTAAGACAGATATTGACGGGACGATCTCCACCCAATCCCGGTGGCTTTGCCATAGGGGATGTCACCGGAGATGGAGAAAATGAAATAGTTGCCACCTGGTATGCAGCAGTGTATAAATTTCTCAATGGTGATTATCAGCTCATTGGATGGAACTCATGGATTTTTAAAAATGGGGGCGGAAATGGTGATTGTTGCATCGGTGATTGCGACAATGACGGACAAAATGAGGTCGTTATGAGTGGCGGTGGGGGGGGTCTAGTGAGCCCAGTTCCTGAAATCGTGATTTTGAAATGGATTGCAGGTCGATTGGAAAAGGTAGCTACGTATGATGACCCTGCCTTTGGGTATGCATATATGGCTGATGTTGGTGACCCTGATGAGGATGGTAAGTATGAGATTGTCTGTGGAATTACGAGTTATCAACAGGGCGTAGCAACTGGAAAGGGAAATAAAGTGGTAGTCCTGGATTGGAATACAACATCTCAACGTTTTGATGCCACCGTCGTTCAGGAGATCTTTGGGTATGAAAATTGGACCTTTGGAGGATGGTGTGCCGATAGCGATATGGATGGTATCGACGAAATTCATGTCGGGTATAACTCACCGCGCATGAGCATCTTTAAATATACGGATAACGCATATGTATTGAAATTTGACAAGGAATGGCCGGGAGAACGGGAACTTATTGAGGGGATTAATGTCGGAGATGTTGATGATGATGGGTTCCCAGAAGTATGCGCAGGGACCGACATTGTTCATATTCTTCAATGGAATGGTTCGACATATGTTGAAGAGGCAGTCATTAATGAGACCCATGGTGAACTAGCTGTTGTCAATGTTGGGGATTTTGACAATGATGGGAAAAATGAGATTAATGTTGCCCCGGTGTATGTGGAGCAAGGTACGGATTATATTTCCTGGGTGTTTAAATATGGATGGTAAAAAAGTTAACTATATAGGAGAAAAACATATGGAAAAACTCACAGTCATCATAGCAATAGCGTTTCTGTGTATGCCTACCGCAATTGGGACCGTTTCGTCTTTCGATGGAAAAGAGAATGGTCGTACTTTGTCATCAATGATGGTTGATCTTGATCCGCTCGTCGATCTATCCGTGACAGTGGACATAACACAGATACGTGCCTTTGAAAAGACGAATCGCGGTGTGATGCCAATAGGGACAATCGGTGGTATTGGTAATCCAGAGCTGTATGCGAAGGTGTTCATTAACGATGAGGCATTCACAAGCCCCCTATGGTCCAATGCAAAATATGTGTATGATCCTACATGGTCTGCAACACTCAATGTTCCCGATGATATGGAAATTGTCAATATATCTATTGAACTGTGGAAAGTCAGTCCGAATGGAGATAAACTGTGTGATCTCAGCGGTTTTACAATGGAAGATGACGACGATTCGAACCCCAATACACAACTTCTTGATACTCGATATGCGACACTTCAATATAGTCTGAAAACAGGTCATTGGAACGGCGATGACCACCTTCAACAAGATTCTCATTGGGATGTGCCAGATAGTAGCGGGTACGGGCGATTGAATGGGTGTGATGATGGAAGTATCTATCAGAATGATAAAGATTGTGAACTCTGGTTCAACATATACCAAAATGATTTTGATGGGGATGGAATTCCATATTGGACAGAAGTAACCATATTTAACACTGATCCAACCGTTGATAACACGGGGGAAGATAATGATAACGATGGTGTTCCCATTGAATGGGAGTGGAAATGGGGATATTTTATGCGAATGGAACATCATAGCCAAAATGTTACTCATGGGTGGCGGTATCATCCCTTGACCTTTGAGGAACATCACGATATTGATGATGATGAAGACGGTTTGAACAATATAGAAGAGTATCGCACTTCGCAATGGGGATCAGATCCATTCCGAAAAGATCTTTTTGTCGAATTAGATCAAATGGCTGCAGGTCCCAATGGGGAGGACGCTAGTGTGTTCCCCGATGGAGCAAAAGAATTGTTACGTACAGCCTATAATAAACACAATGTGGTCTATCATCTTGATGATGGCAGGTGGGAAAACTCCGGGTCAGAGATTATTCCTTTTGACAGTGAAACGACTATGTCCTGGGGCGAACAATCGAGCGAACTGATGCAAATTTACAACGAGTATTTTCTGCATGATGATGAGGATAACTGGCGACAGGGAGTGTTCCATTATGGAGTGTTAGTCTACCAGTGTTCGGTAGCAAATGGAAATGCATTTGGTGGGAATCGCTATCAAATATCAAGTAAAGGCCTCAATGAAAAAGCTGAAAGCCTTCCATGGCTTAATCGAGACATCGTCTTTGCAAGCGCGTATATGCATGAATGCGGTCATACTTTAGGCCTTGAAAATCCCGCTGTTGATGACCAGATGTCGAAATTTCCGTGGCAGCTAAACTGGTGGAAATGGCGGCCATATAAAAGTGTCATGAACTACGGGTACATGTATCAAATGGTTGATTATTCGGATGGTTCCCGTGGGAAAAATGATTTCGATGACTGGCAAACTATGGATTTGACGTCGTTTCAACAAATCTGGTGGTAAACGTTATCAAAAAGCAATATGAAAAATTTGAATACAACACGGCTACATATCGATAAAATTTTGGTATCCTTCGAATGTACTATTGCTATGCTCGTTATTTTTCTTACAGGTCTCTGGGAAACGCTCCGGTAAGCATCGCGTATTGCTCGAAATCTTCAACCCAGTCAAACTTCTGATCTATTTCATCCAATGAAGTTTTTTTAACGCGTTCAGATAAGTATTTTTTCTGATGCTTTATTAATTGCTCAAGAGGGGCAAATCGTTTCGCTTTCAATACGGGGTACAGGGCTGCCTGGTCGACACCATCCAATATCCGGATGTGGTCTTCAACGAATTTAACTACCGTTTCCTTTGAGTCAGCTGCAACGCTCATGATGATATCCTCATCTCCAAGAGAATAGGAGATATAGATTGGAAAAAGAGTATATTGGTACCGAAAATCGATTAAATAGTTATAAATCTGTTTGTAATATCGTGGATGCATATATATCCGGATGAGATACCGCTGGATACTTTTTGGTTTCTTTTTGGGGATTGGAAAAAACACCGGCTTCATAAGCGATATCGATTTCGTATGATGTACCTCGGGACATTTCACGATTTCTTCGGTAAGAAAATGTGCGACATCCTCAGTATGTTTCACATCGAAAATGACACCAACATCCATCATTCCCTCTGTTTGTGTTGCATATAATGGTGTAATGAATTTTGACGGCTCTTCATTCATTGTATGTTCAACATACTCCCATATTTTGTTTATATTGTCATTATACTTGTTATAATCTTCCTTTGGATATAATCTTACAATCATCAACATAGAAGTTCCTCCTTCTTCCCTTATACCGTTGTATTATTGAATATACTGGGTGCAATATAAGTAGTTATGTATAAAAAATATGTTGATGCCAAGGCACCATAGATATGGCTGAAAACAATAGGACACCTGTAGCTCATATGATGTGGATAGTGAATGCCTACGATTTGCTCCGTATTGGTGTCAATATATCACCGTAGATCAAAAAAACAAATGGACAACAACGAAAATTGAACAAAGAGAAACTCTCAAATTCCTGCATATACTGCTCTACATCCATTCATCTTTCACAATCTCCCCCTTAATGCTAACCATGATGTGTCGCATAGGAATTTTGCTTGATGCCTGGCTGAGAGCATTTTTCGCAAGCATCACTAGACCACTACAGCAGGGTACCTGCATGGTTACCACCGTAAGTGTTTTTATCTGCGCATTGTCAATTAAAGCAATCAGCTTCTGTGCATATATCTCTTTATTTGAATCGAGTTTTGGGCATGCGATGGCAAGGTGTTTTCCTTGCAAGAATCGTTCATGAAAATCACTACATACATACGCAACACAATCTGCAACCAATAAGACGTCACTCTTATGGAAATAGGAAGCATCTGGTGAGATAAGATGCATTTGAACAGGCCATTGGTTCAATTGCAATACGTGTTTTCCTGAGGGTGCTGAAGACTTTTTTTGACCGCTGTTGTAATCGATCGATCGCGATTCTGAACAGGGTTTCGATGGAGGTATAACCGTTTTTTCATCCACCTTAAAATCAATCTCGATCTGATGATCCTGTAGATACTCTAATGCTTGGTGAAGATACACCATTTCATCATGGTCTTTGAGATGTTCCAAATGAGCAATAATGGTATTTTTCCCTTGTTTTACTATGTTGTCCATCACGTTCATTTCATCATATGACTCTGCGTCTCGTTCGAGAATACTAATAGCTCCTTCAGGGCAATGCCCCAGACATGCACCAAGACCATCACAGAAGATATCACTAATAAGTCGCGCTTTGCCATCGATGATCTGAATTGCGCCCTCTGGGCAATTTGGGATGCATTGCCCACAGCCGTTGCATAGCCTATCATCAATGCAGATTATTTTTCTTTTTGCCATAATGCATCCAACCAAGAAATATTAAATGTAGGTATATTGGGGAATCCAAGTATTTAATAAAGTAAGTGCTTCACTCGACACAAAGGATGATAAAGGCGTTGCCAACAAGGTGTTTGTTATATTCTCAGAGTCGCGGTTCTTCTTGCACACGATGATGTTCATTTCTGAGGATCTTGTTCTTTAATTCCTTTCTGCCTTCATATGGTTGTAACAATAAAGCATATTCATTTTTGGATATTTTTCATTGAATTTTTTCGTATTTCATCGACCGCATCAACACACAAATGTAATTTTTCACAGGAATCAAACAAATCGCAAAAAGAACAATTCTCAAGTCTTGTTCCAATACAACAAGGTCGAACAGGACAGCTTGTATCGAGATGATGCCCTTTGTTTCGACATCCTGCATAGGAGAGAGACTCTTCAGTAACATCAAAACCAAAATAAGTTTTCATTCCATTTCTCAATGTCGTTCTGTCAGTCAACATATCAATATTTTGGCTATTCACTCGACAGAGATCACAACGATATCCACAAAACACAATGTTCGCGTGATTCATCTGTTCATCACCACATGGTTTCATACCTCTTCTACTCCCTCCTTGATGAAATAACAATTTTCTATCCAAATCCACATTGATTATGTAAAATAAAACCTTTATCCTCCAACGCTATTCTACCTCAAATACTATGTCAACCTATCAGTTTGATTGAATACATGTTGAGGTGTAAAAATGATGAAAGTGAGTATCAATCAGGATGAGTGTATTGAATGTGGTTTATGCCAACAAGCGTGCTCCGAAGTGTTTGTTGTTGAAAGTGGTGAAAAGGCAAGTATAGCAAAAAAGCACCAGACAAGTGGCCCAGCGGAGGGCAAAGTCGGTGATAAGCTAGGTGATTGCGTGCAAGAAGCAGCGGATGGTTGTCCCGTTGAAGTCATCACTATTGAGAAATGGTTGGATAGAATTCAAAAAACTGAAAAGACATGGCAGGAGGTTCTATCCCCTGAAGAGTTTCTTGTTCTTCGTAAGAAGGAAACTGAGAGACCTTTTTCTGGCAAACTTCTTTATAATAAAAAAAGAGGTGTATATGTGTGTCGTGCTTGTGGTACTGCCTTATTTTCTTCAGAAACAAAATTTGATTCTGGTTCTGGCTGGCCTAGTTTTTATGATGTAATTGATACAGGTGCTGTAAAGTTAAAGGAAGATAACACTCTTGGTATGAAACGCATCGAGGTTGTATGCAATACGTGTGGAAGTCACCTTGGTCATGTCTTTGATGATGGACCTAAACCCACAGGAAAACGGTATTGCATTAATTCTACCTCTTTAGGTTTTATGGAGGAATAGCCGATAGCGAACTTTACTGAAAATTTTGATAATATTGTTTAGAATCATCCTAATTGCTTCTTCTCTTTGTAGTTCGTTTTTCCTCATTTCTTGGTTGCTATTAGATAGATCAGTAAACGATCGAGTGTTACCCTCTTGAATATACTATAGCAAAGTAAATCAAATTATTTTAAAAAAAACAGGTTTTTTATATTAAATAAAGCATTCTGTTGGAGAGGCATAAATATATGGGGATTCTTTCTTGGTTAATACCACAAGAAAAAAGATTTTTTGATATGATTGAAGAACAAAGTAAAAATGTTCTTGGAGGGGTCAACGGGCTAGTCGACTTATTCGAACATTATGAACATTTGGATGAAAAAATAGCGGATATAAAACAAAAAGAGAAATATGGCGACAAAATGGTTCATGATACCATTTCCGAGTTGAATAAGACATTTGTTACCCCGATTGACAGGGAGGACATATGCAAGCTGACGAGTTCACTGGATGATATTCTTGACAACTTAGAAGCTGTGACGGAAAAACTTATCATCTATAAAATTACAAAACCTCCTAAATACATGCTTGAATTTGCAACAACACTTCAGAAAACTGCTCATAATGTTAATGAAAGTATATCACTCCTACGAAATTTTAAGGAAGCTTCACACATTAGGAATTTTTGCCTAGAAGTAAACAAGTTAGAAGGTCAAGGGGATACGCTCTTGAGAAAGGCTACCGCTGACCTCTTTAATGCTAAAGACCCAATAGAAATCATTAAAATAAAGGAATTATACGATGATCTGGAAAATGCGATAGATCGGTGTGCTGATGTTGCTGATGTGATTGGGGATATCCTTGTAAAATACACCTGAGGCATAGGAGAGCATGAATGTCAGAACTTTCCGTGTTTTTCTCTCTTTCCCCTTTCGTTATCTTTCTTATTTTCTTGGCGTTACTGTTTGATTTTCTCAATGGTATGAATGATGCGGCAAATTCTATTGCTACCGTCGTATCAACACGTGTTTTAAGTCCTCTCCAAGCTGTTGGGCTTGCTGCATTTTTTAATTTTTTTGCCGCTTTTTGTATGCCCCTTCTTGTCGCACGAACCATAGGAACTGACATTATCGATACACAGATATCTACACCCGCCCTTGTCTTTTGCGCGCTTCTTGGTGCAATAATTTGGACGGCAGCTGCCACGCATTGGGGATTTCCTATTTCTGTGTCCCACGCTCTTATCGGAGGCTTGATAGGTGCAGGTATTTCGTCAGCGGGGGTAGGTGTTGTACAGACTGGATTGTGGAAAGTTGTAGTTTTTATGATTGTTTCCCCAATGCTTGGTCTGATTATTGGTTTTTTATTCTATATAGCTGTTCTATGGGTCATTAGAAGGAAATCCCAAAGTAAAGTCGATGGCTGGTTTCGTAAATTACAGTTAATTTCTGCGAGTGCGTTTTCGTTTAGTCATGGTACTAATGATGCACAAAAAACAATGGGGATTATCTTTTTTCTGTTGTTGGGAACGAGCTATTTTTCTACCCTTGGAGTTACGGCTGGAAATGAGACTGTTCCAATCTGGGTAATACTATCAGCCCATACGGCAATTGCATGCGGTACAATAATAGGCGGATGGGGTGTTATCAAAACACTTGGGCAAAAAGTCGCAAAATTACGACCTGTTCATGGGTTTGCAGCTGAGACATCTTCCGCATTTACCATCATTGGGTGCTCACTTGCAGGAATTCCGGTAAGTACGACTCACACTATCACAGGATCTATTATCGGTGTCGGATCAGCAAAAAGAGCCTCTGCAGTCCGATGGGGCGTTACTCGAAATATCGTATGGGCATGGCTGCTTACAATTCCTGTTAGTGCTATCATAGGATTTATATCATATTTAATAATCCGCTTATTCATGTAGATTCAAACCACCAACCCTATTTTTTCACGTATATTATGGATTAACCGTCATAGGTACTTTTTTCATCTCTTCCCAACAAATTTCTTCTGATCCTATCTATCTCCCTCTCATTCAGTACCCTCTTTGTGCAATACATCGTTATTCTTCATAATTGGAACGGATAAAATCTTTCTTCAAGAAGGATTTTCTAAAAGAACGATTATGCAACACAATTGGGCAAGTTCATTGCATTGGTACGATAATAAAAAGGAGAAGTATAGCAATAGATTTTACAAAGGTTTAGAAAAAAACAACAGACTCATCTCTGAAACATCGTCACTTAAATGTGAATCATTTAAGTTTATACGGCACGACTTCCTCCCTGAAATCCAAACTCGATTCCTTCTTTTCCGAATCGCTCACGGATGGCATAATTAACCTGATCATGAACATCAAGAAATTTTTTATAATTATTCGTGTTGAGATAATAGACCACTTCAAAATTGTAACTAAAAGGTCCAACTTCCCTAAGATGTACCATATCAAACTCAGCAGGTTTGCAGGCCTCAACGGTTTCTTTGAGAATTGTTGGAATTTCTTTCAGTTTTTCAAGCTGAACTTTTGGAGAAACACGAACGATAAAATCGACACGCCGTCGAGTCATTTTCCGCAGGTTTCGAACTTTTCCTGAGGCAATCTCGTGGTTTGAAATAATCATCTCCTCACCACGTAGGAGTTGAACGCGTGTTGATTTCAAACCAATTTTTGTTACTGTCCCTTCGTGTTCTTCTACAACGATATAATCGCCAACTTCAAAAGGTCGGTCGAAATAGATTGAAAAGGCGCTAAAAACATCACTGAGAACGTTTTGTAAGGCAAATGCAATAGCGATACCACCGACCCCTAGGCCAATGACAACACCGGAGAGATTTACTCTGAAAACATAAAGAATGAGTACTACTCCTAGGATATATACTATTGCATGAAGGAATTTTTTAAATACATTTAAAATACGATTATCAATTGTTTTTTTCCGTTGTTTCGCAAGTCGTTCTGCATACCAGCTCATTAGAACGTTGATGATCCGAGTAACAATGAAGACAGCAAGAAGAATCTCAGCAATGGTAAAAATTTGCCCGATTTCAAATCCATACGGTTCAAGAACTGTAAGTTGATCCAATCCATATAATAAGCCAACAAGAATGACAAAAAAATAGATCGGTTTTTTAATATTTTTAATGATTTCATCATCGAGGGTTGTCTCAGTCTTCTTCGCCCATTTCGTGAAATAATGTTCAAAGAGGTGATAAACAATTAAACCTAAAACAAAGGCAAGGGCGAAAAAGATCAATGCAGCAAGAATTTCACCAACGATTAAAGACACATGAATATTATAGTTTTGCAGGAAATTGTTGATAATTTCACTCAATTGAACATTTATCGTCATCATACCATTTTGGTGGTAATAAATCATCATTCTTTAATGTTTACTTTGTCTTCATTTGGATCTGTTGTATACATTTTACTTCTACGATAAAAATACTCAAATTTTATTGCCTATGGTAAAGAAGCAAAGAGAATATGTGAAAAAAAACTCACCTGTTGAGAAATATTTGGAGGGAGGTGGGGAGAGTTATAGAAAAAAATTAAACCATTGGTTTGGTTTGAAAGTCTCTCCCCATTTAATATACATAATATCTTTACTCATTTATAAATGTTTACTTACTATAGGGCTAATTTTGGTAAAAAAATGGTAATATATTTTTCTAAAAAAGTGTTGGTTGCGTGCGAATATATTTTTAACAATTCGAAGTAATATATATAATTAGTTATACAAATATGATGCTTTCTATAAATTATTTGTTGAATATTGTATAATCAAGAGTAAAATAACACCGATATTTCACTTGAAAAATTTATTATATAAAACATATAATAAGTATTTTAATTACATATGTTACATTTAATTTTAAATTTAAGGTATCAATAATAAAAAAATATTTATATCACATGCATATTATTACAATGTAGGGAGTAAATATGAATAAAATAATCATTGGAATTGTTTTTTATACGCTATTGATTCTTCTACCTACTACGGTTGAGGCTGGAAGTAGAGATGACCCAGAGATTACCGATGACAGCGGAGACGCTCGGGCATATCTTGATATTAAAAAAGCATGGTTATACGAAGACCAGAACAATCCTGATTTCTTATATACGATCATTGAACTTACAAAATCCAGCATCATTCCACCAAAACAACATCTCGTTGTTTCATGGATGATGAATGGAGAATATTATGCTTCGATGTGTGCCATAGGCTATAATATTGGATTTTGGATTGAATATGTATCCATTATTAGGAGAGGAACGTATGGTGATCCTGAACCCCAGATATTAGCAATTACGGGAAAAATCAACTTTAACGATGGAATGGTCACATGTAAAATACCAAAAAGTACTATTGGCAACCCGCAACCGGGAGACGTGCTTACACGTACCTATTCAACATGTTTCCAACGATTTGGATTGTGGGGAAGATTGGGTTTCTCTCCAGTATTTCGGTTTCTGATATTTGATGTATTAGGAGCTTGGGAAGTGGAAGATATCGCACCTGATACATTACATGAACAAGAATATGGAAGAGAATATGGTATACAATATTAAGCAGGAATAAGAAATGAAAACAAAGATAGTTGGTTTTTGTGTTTGTATGCTGTTAATGGCAGGAATACCTCTTTCAGTAGATGCTGGAAAGTTAGAAGATCCTCAAATTACTGATCCAGCTGGTGATGCGTTCGGATATATTGATATCGATTCTGTTTGGTTTTATGAGCAAGAAAATTCACCTGAGTTTCTCTATGTTTCAATGAAAATAAATGAGCCGATGGAATTCAAATTCCAGCAAACATTTGCTGCCTTTTGGAAATTCAATGGTATTCAATATTCCTGTGGGCTTTTTATGGGGTTTAGTTTTACCGATTGGAAAATGTTTGACGCAGGTTTATATGATGACGAAATCGAATTAATAGATATTAATGGGGCCTATAATTTCGAGACAGGGGTAATCACTTGGGAGATACCGAAAGATGTCATTGGAAACCCTCAAGTAGGGGATGTACTGACAGACACCTGGTCCAATGCCTTCAGACGATTGGGATTTATCGGACGTTTGGGTTTTACCCGTATCGTTCTTGATGCTATCATCTTGCAAGTGTTTGGAAACAACATGTGGGACCATGCACCTGCAGAAGGATCATATGGATTAGAGTATGTTCTACAATACTAAGGGGGAATACTAAATGAAGAAGATATGTGAAGCAGTTGTATGTATGGTGTTGGTGGCCTCTCTTTTGCCGTTGTCAGTCATGGCAGGGTCTGAAGAGGATCCTGAAATAGAGGATTATTATGAAAACTCTCCTAATGACATCTATGGAACTTTTGCCAGAATCCCCGTATTATTTACATTGTTCCAAGCCTTAGGGGTGTTTCCTTTTGATTCCTTTGATGTGATCGATATTCAATCAGCGTGGTTCTATGAACAAGCTGATGACCCGGCTTATTTATACACTGCTCTCAAGCTGAAGGATGTCTTCCTCATCAAGCAAGCACAGATTTACACCATACGCTGGGAAATGAATAGGAAGAGCTATGCCGCATCCGTTCATTCAAACATGATGAATGGTGTACATACGTCTTTTAAGGGGGGGTGTGGGGGAATTGGCGGTACATATGGGGAAATCCAAGGATCATTTGACACGGAGAACAATATCATCTCTTTTGCCGTGCCAAAAACGATGATTGGAAACCCGCAACCGGGAGATACGCTTACAAAAACAAATGCATGGACTGCCTTACGATTCGCTGCTGATCCATTCACCATATTTCTTGGAGGGGAACTTGCAAAGGATTGGTCGGGATACGGACGAGATTATGTCATTCAATATTAGGAGAGGATAATAATGAAAAAGACAAGAGTACTACCAGTTTTTTTGATGATACTATATTTTTCAACTTCTTATGCTGTATTAGCAACTGAAGATATAGAGACAACATATGGACCAGAATTGCATGTCGGTATATTTGGGGCAAGTATAGCAGGATTGAGAAGAACTGGCTTTGTGATATCGAATAATGGTGATGCACCAATTCTCGATATTCATTGGGTTTTTTCAATAAAAAGTATAGCAAATGACGAGATAGACTATAGATATTCTGATGAGCTTGAGGTATTGAACGTTTATTCAGCGAATATGTTTATGACAAATGAGGTAAACGGGGTCGGATTGGTAACTTTATCAGCCACAGTTTCATCATCGAATGCAGGAAATAAAACAATTTCAATCTATGGATTTCAGATAGGTCCGTATACCATAAGTCGACCTTGGATTCTTGCTTGGGATTATGGCTAAAGCCATGAGAATAGACATGGACTAATGTAGAATGTGTAGAATCACGACTAAATGGTAAACTTCTCTAACCGTTCTTTTTTTGTTTTATTTATAAGAAATTCGATTGTATTTTGTACGTTCATACTAAGCATAGTAAACTTATTTGACAAATTTCAATGTAATTGTTAGAGGACGTTTTAAATGCTGGAATAAATAAACAAGTCAAAAAACTATAAACAAATCACATTATGGCATCTATGGCGATTCATGAGATAAAGGCAAAGTCAATTTTACGAATAAATAGACGAATTGATTCGTGGTTTCTCTCAAGAGCTGGAATGAATTTCTATCGCGGCTGCCAGCATGATTGTATCTATTGTGATGGACGATCTGAAACCTATCAAGTTCAAGGTGAATTTGGAACTGATATTATTGTAAAAATTAATGCATTAGAACTTCTGGAGAAAGAACTAAAAAAACCTATTCTTTTAAGACAAATACGACACGCGTATCTTATGCTCGGTGGCGGAGTTGGTGATAGCTATCAACCTCTTGAAAAAACATATCAACTCACTAAAAGAAGTCTTAAACTTTTACTGGATAAGAATATCCCCATTCATCTTCTTACAAAATCAACACTTATTGAAAGAGACCTTGACCTTATTAAAGAGATACAGACCAAATCACCGGTCATCGTAAGTATGAGCTTCTCCTCTACAAATGACGTCATTAGCAAACAATTTGAGCCAGGTGTTCCTCAACCATCTGAACGACTTGAAGTACTAAGAACAATCAAAAAAACAGGTATTCCTATCGGTATGTTCCTTCTCCCGGTCATACCTTTTATCACAGACACAGTTGATGTCTTAAAGGAATCAATACAACAGGCGAAGAATATCAATGTCGATTTCATTATTTTTGGAGGTATGACCTTAAAGGAAGGACGACAAAAACATCATTTCTATCAAACCCTCCAGAGCTATAAACCTAGTTTGCTTGTCAATTATGAACAAATATATAGGAAAGATCGATGGGGGAATGCAATATCCTCTTACTATCAATCACTGAATGAAACTTTTCAAATGATTGCTTCTACGTATGGCATTCCGAAACGCATCCCACCGGCATTATTTTCTCATGTTCTTACGGAAAACGATCGAGTCATCGTCATCCTTGATCATATTGATTATTTCCTAAAGTTGAAAGGAAAACGTTCCTCATATGGTTTTGCTGCCAATTCAATCTCAAAACTGCAAACCTCACTCTCAGAGATGTTAGATTCTCTAAAAGCAATACCCGGAGTAGGACCAGTCACCGAGAAGCTCATAAGAGAAATCCTATATACGGGAACATCGACATATTATGAACGACTTCTTACAAGCTAGTATATACCCAAGTGAAAGATAAGTTTTTTTCAATTAGCATTTTTCATTTAAAGAATACCTTTATATAAAAACTAAAATATATGTTAATTAATTGAACTTTGGTGATTATATGAAGAGGAAATTCATCTTTATCATGATTATAAGTGTATTTCTAGGGGTATCCATGCAAGGTATAGTTGCAAATGTGACCCAATTGGATACCGAATCCATAGAACAAGAAAATAAACAAAAAATCTCAGATTTTCTCTTTGATAGCTATATACGAACACTCATGCGCATAGGGCATAAACCATCCATTGCGGCTTGCATCATTTATGATGATGATGTTGTCTGGTCAAATGCTTATGGATACTACGATATCGAAAATAAAAAACAAGCAACAACACAGACATTATATCTTCAAGCTTCTGTATCAAAAACTGTGACGGCAACAGCATTGATGCAGTTGTATGAGCAAGGACTCTTTGACCTCGATGATGATGTCAATGATTATTTACCATTTGATCTGAGGAATCCTAATTATCCAGACAAACCAATAACAATCAAAATGATACTATCTCATCGATCAAGCCTTGCGGATGATAATCTTTTCTGGCTCTGTCTTTCATACATTCCTGGAGACCCTGATGTGCAAGGATTTCCGTATCCATGGTTAGAGGAATATCTGACTCCAGATGGGAATGCCTATACCTCATCCATTTGGTCCTTGGACAAGCCAGGTGAAGAGTACTATTATGCCAATATCGGTTTCTCTATCATTGCCTATCTTGTTGAACTACTATCGAATCAGGATTTCGATGAATACTGCAAGGAACATATCTTCCAACCGTTACAGATGAATACAACAGGTTTTCGATTGAGGGATCATGACATCGATACTATTGCAATTCCTTATGAATTCAAGAATGGGGAGTATTTCAGACACCCGCACTATGGAATCCACGTGCTGTATCCAGCTATCACGTTAAGAACATCGATTGAAGAATTTTCCCATTTCATCGTTGCCCATATGAATGGTGGAGTTTGGAATGGGGTAAGAATCCTTGATGAATCCACCGTTGAGCTGATGCATACTGCACAGTTCTCACCAAGGGATAAATATAACTACGGACTGGGGTGGCAGATTACAAACAAACTTTTTGAGAAAACATATGGGCATAGCGGTGGATATGTTGGTGTTCTTAGCCTTGTTACAATTATTCCAAATGATCATATTGCAGTCATCCTCTTTTCAAATGAACTTGACTCTGAATTACTTGCAACACGAACAGAACGAAAAGTATTTCATGCCATAAACGAAGCTCTCTTTTTAAAAGCAAAAAGGATGAAATAAGGGCTTCGCCCTTATAATCCCATTCCGCCTTCGTTCCTCGGCAAG
>JAEAMF010000254.1_pt1 | contig 81125 bp, 75 predicted proteins | sample 8958721 | NCBI WGS metagenome assembly JAEAMF01 (sample SAMN16933255, study PRJNA681124) | bioreactor sludge metagenome | isolation source: anaerobic bioreactor treating anionic surfactant - SDBS | place: India: Bengaluru | collected 2019-02-28
GGATGGCGATCTGCGCCGTCTCCGGGTCGCGGATCTCGCCGACCATGATCTTGTCGGGATCGTGGCGCAGGATGGAGCGCAGGCCGCGGGCGAAGGTCAGCCCCTTCTTTTCGTTGACCGGGATCTGGATGACGCCCTCGACCTGGTATTCCACCGGGTCCTCGATGGTGATGATCTTGTCAGCCGGGTCCTTGATCTCGTTCAGGGCCGCGTACAGCGTGGTGGTCTTGCCGCTGCCGGTCGGCCCGGTGACCAGGAACATGCCGTAGGGCTGGCGGATGTAGTAGTGGATCTTCTCCAGCAGGTCGGGGGAGAAACCCAGCTGGTCCAGCTTCAGCTCGCCGAGGCTCTCGGTGATCATCTCGCGGTCGAGGATGCGGATGACGGCGTTCTCGCCGTATACGCCGGGCATGATCGATACGCGGAAGTCGATGGTTTTCTGCTTGAACTTCATGCGGAAGCGGCCGTCCTGCGGGACGCGCTTCTCGGCGATATCCAGCTCGGAGATGACCTTGAGGCGGGTGAGCAGGAAGGAATGGAAGGAACTGTCCAGCGGCTCCATGATCTGGTGCAGGATGCCGTCGATGCGGTACTTGATGACCAGGGCGTCGGCGCCGATCTCGATATGAATGTCGGAGGCCTTCTTGTTCACCGCCGTGAGAATGATGTTGTTCAGCAGCTTGATGACCGAGTCGTCCTCCTCGTTCTCGGTGACGCTCTCGATGGTGACGACGTCGTCCTCGGCGGCGTCGGCCGCGGCGGTCTTCTTCAGGGCGAAGGTCTCGGTCTTGTCGCGCAGCACCTTGGTGTAGGTGTCGCTTTTTTTTAGGAACTTTTCCAGCTCGTCGCGGTTGGCCAGGAAGGGCACGACCTTCTTCTGGGTGAAGTTCTCGATCATGCCGATCTTGTCCAGGTTGTCGGGGTCGGGCATGGCCACCGAGATGCTGCCGTTGTTCTCCTCGATGGGGAAGAAGAGGTTCTTGATCAGGAACTCGGCGGGGAACTTCGCCAGCAGGGTGTAGTCGATCTTGACGTCCGCGATGTGGATCGATTTCTTCACTGCGCGACCTTTACGACGCTGAATATCGGCAAGTAAACGGACAGGAGCATCACGGCGATTACCACTCCCAGGCCGATGATTATAACAGGTTCGATCAGCGAAATCAACGTGCCGATGCGGTTGTCGAGCGAGCGCTCGAAGTATTCCGCGCTCTCGTCGAGGACGGCGGTCAGGTTGCCCGAGGTTTCGCCCACGCGCACCATCTCCACCAGGATGCGCGGCATCATGGGCACCTCCTCCAGCACCGCCGAGAGCAGGTTGCCCTGGCGGATCTTGTCGGGGACGTCGAGCACCTGTTGGTGGTGGAAGCGGTTGGCGAAGGTGGCCACGGCGATCTCGGCCGATTCGGGCACCGGGATGCCGCCCGAGATCAGGATCGCCAGCGTGCGGGCGAAGACGGCGATGGCGTTCTCGTGGGCGATGCGCCCCAGGAAGGGGGCGCGGAGCTTGAGCTGGTCGACCACCACCACCCGCGGGTTCAGGCGCTCGATGCCGCGCACGGTAAGGTAGGCCAGCAGCAGCGCCCCCAGGATGGGCAGCAGGTTGGCGCGCAGGAATTGCGTGACCTCCATGAAGAACAAGGTGATGGACGGCAGCTGCGCATCCATGTCGGTGAAGAACGAGGAAAAGCGCGGGATGACGAAGATGGCGATGACCAGGATGACGGCCACCATGAACAGCAGCAGGATGATGGGATAGGTCAGGCCGCTGATCATCTTGCGGCGCAGGTTGTTGATCTTGCCCAGGTAGACGTTGAACTTCTCCAGAACCTGCTCCAGGTGGCCGCTGCGCTCGCCGGCGGTCAGCGAGGCGCGGTAGATGGTGACATGGGGGATCTGCGGCGAGGCGAAGGCCTCGGAGACCTGCATGCCGTTGCGGATGTTGCCGGCGGCCTTGGCCAGCACCTCGCGCAGCACTCCGAAGGGGGTGTTCTGGACGATGATCTCCAGGGCGCGGATCAGCGGAATGCCCGACTTGAGCAGGGTGATCATCTCCTGGTTGAACAGCAGGAATTCGGTGGTGCCGATCTTGCGCCGGAACAGGTGGCCCAGCGAGAAGTCCCGCAGCCACAGGCGGCGCGCCGCCAGCAGCTTCTCATCCAGGCCGGACAGCGAGGCCACGAGCTCCTGGCGGCTCTCGGCGTACTGCTCGCGCGTCTGGAAATGCCCCTGCTCGTCGACCAGGGTGCACTTGAAATAGGGCATCAGATCCGCTCGTAGCCGGCCATGTAGGGGCGCAGGGCGTCGGGAACGCGGACGCGGCCCTCGGACGTCTGGTTGTTTTCCATGATGGCGGCGACGGTGCGGCCGATGGCCAGGCCGGAGCCGTTCAGGGTGTGCACGAAGTCCTTCCTGCCGTCCCGGCCCTTGTACTTGATGCGCGCCCGCCGCGCCTGGAAGCTCTCGAAGTTGGAGCAGGAGGAGATCTCCAGGTAGCCGGCGCGGGCCGGCATCCACACCTCGATGTCGTAGGTCTTGGCCGAGGAGAAGGACATGTCGCCGCTGCACAGCACCACGGTGCGGAACGGCAGCCCCAGCCGGCGCAGGATGTCCTCGGCGTCGGCGGTCAGCTCCTCCAGCTCCAGGTAGGAGCGGTCGGGGGCGGCGAACTTCATCAGCTCCACCTTGTCGAACTGGTGCAGGCGGACCAGGCCGCGGATGTCCTTGCCGTGCGAGCCGGCCTCGCTGCGGAAGCAGGGGGTGAAGGCGGCGTACTTGACCGGCAGCCGCTCCTCGTCCAGCGTCTCGTCGCGGTGCAGGTTGGTCAGCGGCACCTCGGCGGTGGGCGTCAGGTACAGGTTGTAGCCCTCGACCTTGAACAGGTCGGCCTTGAACTTGGGCAGGTTGCCGGTGCCGACCAGGCTGGCGTCGTTGACCAGGAAGGGGGGCAGCACTTCGCGGTAGCCGTGCGCGCCGGTGTGCACGTCGAGCATGAACTGCAGCAGCGCCCGCTCCAGCCGCGCCAGGCCGTCGTAGTAGACGGCGAAGCGCGAGCCCGCCACCTTGGCGGCGCGGGCGAAATCCAGGGTGCCGGCGGCCTCGCCCAGCTCCCAGTGCGGCTTGGGGGCGAAGTCGAAGGCGGGCTTCTCGCCCCACTCGCGCACCACCTCGTTGGCCGTGGCGTCGTGGCCCACCGGCACCGAGTCGTGGAACAGGTTGGGGATGCCCAGGAGGAATTCCTGGAACTCGGCCTCGAGCGCCGCCAGCTCCTGCTCGCTTTCGGCGATCTGCTTGGACAGCTCGACGGACTGTTGCTCCAGGTCGTGCGTGCCGGCGCCGCTGCGCTTGAGGTAGCCGGTCTCCTTGGCCAGCTTGTTCTTGCGGCTCTTCAGCTCCTCGCTGGCGGCCAGGACGCGGCGGCGGCGCAGGTCCATGGCAACGAAACGGTCGTCGGCGAAGGGAACGCCCTTGGCCTCGACCTTCTTCTTGACCAGCTCCAGGTTGTTCCTGACAAAATGGGTGTCCAGCATGGGAAAAATTATAGCACAGCGGCCAGATCTGTCCAAAATATTTCAATTTTCTTTCATTTATTTGCGCAAAGCATGGATTTTCAGGCGAGCGATCCGGCAGGACTACAGTACCAAATTCCCAGGCAGCAAATTCCAAACAAGTTCCAAATTCCAATGGCGAAATGACCAAAACAAGGAAAAGATGCTTGAAATGGATTTGGTTTTGGACATTGTTTTTGCGCAGAAGACGGCTTGTGGGGGGGCGGGAACGCAGGCAAACCTTCGCCGCCGTTTTGCGGTATAATGTCTTTCGAGGTGCCCATGAAACGAAAGTCACTGCTCGTCGCCTTCCTGGCTGGTTCCGTCCTTTCCGCGGCCGCCGGCGCCGCCGAAGACCCAGCGCTCGCGGCCAAGGCCCTGCTCTGGCACGAGCGGGCCCTGACCGTCGACACCCACTGCGACACGCCCTTCAAGCTCCTGGAGCCGGGCTGGGACATCGGCCAGTACCACAGGACCGGCGAGCGCGGCAGCGGCTGCCAGGACCTGCCGCGCATGAAGGAGGGCGGGCTCGACGCCTCCTTCTTCGCCGTCTTTGTCGGCCAGGGCCCGCGCACGCCCGAGGGCTACGCCGACGCGCGGGACAAGGCCGTGGCCATCCTGGACGGCATGGACGCCATGTACAGGAAATACCCGGAGCTGTGCGGCCTGGCCCTGACGCCGGGGGACGCCCGCCGCCTGGAGCAGGAGGGCAAGCGCGCCATCTTCATCGGCATGGAGAACGGCTACCCGCTGGGCCGCGACCCGGAATGGATCGACGCCTTCTACCGCCGCGGCGTGCGCTACGTCACCCTGGCCCACACCGCCGACAACGACATCTGCGACTCCGCGACCGACCGCCGCGATCCCGAGGACCGCGGCCTGAGCGATTGGGGCCGGCAGGTGGTGCGGCGGCTCAACGACCTGGGCGTCATGGTCGATGTCTCGCACATCTCCGACCGCTCCTTCTTCGACGTGCTGGCCCTGACCCGGGCTCCGGTCATCGCCTCGCACTCCTGTGCCCGCGCCCTGTCCGCCAGCCCGCGCAACCTGACCGACGAGATGCTGCTGGCGCTGAAGAAGAACGGCGGCGTCGTCCAGCTCTGCATCCTGACCGACTACGTCAAGCAGCCGCCGGCCGACGCCGGGCGCGACAAGGCCTTCGAGGACTTCTACCGCCGCATCCAGGAGACCTACGGCGGCTGGGGCGGCATCAAGGCCCCGTCCGAGCGCGCCAAGGTGGAGGCGGAGCACGACGCCCTGGAGGCCCGCTATCCCCAGCCTCCGGTCTACGTCAAGGATGCCGTCGATCACATCGACCACATCGTCAAGCTCATCGGCATCGATCACGTGGGCATCGGCACCGATTTCGACGGCGGCGGCGGCCTGGCCGACTGCCGCGACGCCACCGAGCTGAAGAACATCACCATCGAGCTGGCGCGCCGCGGCTACACGGAGGAGCAGGTCGCCAAGATCTGGGGCGGCAATGTCATGCGCGTGATGCAGCAGGTCATTGACCTGGCCAAGAAATAGAGGAACGTAGGTTCCGCGTACCGCGTTCCACGTACCAAGTTCCACGTTCAGAAAGCCCAGATTTTGGCGGATGGTTTAAGGGAATCGCGCAGGCCCGGTCGCCCGGGCTAGAAGATCCGGATCAGAGCCAGGATGATGAGTGCCAGGACGGCGATCCAGAACAGGACGAACAGGGAAGCGAATAGCCAGTTTTCCTTCAGGGATACCGGCTCGCGGGCGGCCCTTTCCCTGGCCGCGTCCATGACCTCGGCCGGGACCAGGCGCAGCGCCAGGGAGATCAGCGCCGGCAGGATGAGCAGGTCGTCGAGGTAGCCGAGGACTGGGATGAAGTCGGGGATCAGGTCGATCGGGCTGAGGGCGTATCCCAACGCGACCAGCATGACCCCCTTGGCCGTCCAAGGTACGCGCGGGTCCTGGGCAGCGTAGTACAGCGCCATGACCTCGGATTTCAGCCGCTTTGCTCTGGCCTGCAAGTTTTTCATGTGCTGCCATTGTAGCAGAAATCGTCATTCGGCATACGGTTCACGATTCATGGTAAGGCCGTGCCATTGAATTAAGTCATTCATTTGCGGCAACTGTCTGCCGTTCGTTATTCGCCGTCCGCCGAGATTAGGGCTTTTTATCGACGTGGTACATGGCACACGGAACGCGGAACCTTGACGCTCTCGGAGTTGTTCTTGTCAGCTTCTTCGCCAGGCGTCAGTTCTTGATCTCGACTCCGCCGAGCAAGGCCGAGGCGCGGATGACCAATTTGCCGCCGGCGGCGTCGGGATTCTGGCGCGTGTGGTCGTCGACTCCGCCCAGCATGGTGGTGGGCTGGACCTCGATGCGCCAGTCGCGGGGCAGGCGGATGTCGACGCCGCCCAGCACCGTGGAGACGGTGAGCAGCCATTCGCCCGGCGCCAGCCTGGCCTCGAGCAGGTCGATCTCGACTCCGCCCAGGACGTTGGAAACGTCGCCGCCCTTGAACTCCCGGCTGGTCACGCGGCGGTCGCCGCCGGCCAGGATGTTGTGCACGCGCAGGCAGGGGTCGCCGCAGGCGGCCCCGGGGAGGGGGGCGGGCCGGGCCGCGGACAGCAGCGGCGCGTGGCGGAAGAGCAGCGACAGGCCGAGCAGGATCAGCACCGCCGGCCACCACAGCCAGACGTCCTCCCAGCGGATGGCGTCCAGCTCGGCCGCCAGGAAGACGCCGCCGAGCAGGATCAGAAACAGCCCGGAAAAGTCGAACAGCCGGCGGCTGTCGACGATATGCACCACGCCGAGAACGATGAGGATGAGCGGCCACCAGTCGCCGATGCGGAAGCGCAGGGACAGGACGTCCAGGTTGTCCAGCAGCACCAGCGCCCCGGCCAGGATCAGGATGCCGCCCAGCAGGATCGTGCCCGCGGGAAGTTTCTTTTGCGCGCCCATTGCGTCCTCCTGGTTCAATGGACCCAGTATAGGAATGTTGTGTCTTGATGTCAATTCGCCGGCCAGCGGCCAGGATTGCGGCGAACCGCTTGGTTGACTTTCGCATTGCCGCACAATAGAATGCCCGTGATGGACAGGGGGACTGCCGTCGAGCCCATCCGCATCGTGAACGAGCCATGAAACGCAGGGCTTCTTTTCTGCCGGGGTTGATCCTGATCGCCGGGGCGGTGCTGCCGGCCCCGGCGCAAAAGCTCGGTGCGCCGGTCATCACCAACTATGAGACCGAACAAATCCAGGCCCTCTCCCAAAACTGGGCGGCGGTGCAGGACCGCCGTGGCATCATGTATTTTGCCAACAATGCCGGCATCCTGGAGTTCGATGGGCTGCACTGGCGCCTGATCCCGGTGCTTGGGAACGCCACCGTCCGCGACCTGGCTTTCGGCCCGGACGGGACCCTTTTTTACGGCTCGGTGGACGATTTCGGCTACCTGGCGGCATCGCCCTCCGGCGAGGTCTTCGCGGTCTCCCTGGGCGACGCCATTCCCGCCGCCGCCCGGGCCTTCGCCGATGTCTGGCAGGTGGTGAGCGCCGTTGACGGCGTCTACTTTTTGACCCGCAGCCGCATTTTTCGCCTTCACGGCGGCCGGATCACGGTCCTCGCCGGCCGCCTCGCCTCGTCGCAGGCCTGCCTGCTGAACGGTCACGTTTTCTTAGCCGACGCGGACAGGGGCCTGTGCCTCCTGGCCGGGGACAAGGTGCTGCCGATCCCCCAGCTCGCCGGCGTGTACAACGGCACGCGCATCGCCCTGGCCCCGTTCAGCCAGCCGGTCCAGGGAAACCGGGAGGCCGGGGCCCAAGCGGCCCTTCCAGCCAGGGGAGCGGTGCGGGATCGCCGCCACCAGCTGCTGGCGGGCCGAGCCAGCGGGGATTTCCTGCGCATTGATCTTGAGCCCCTGTGGGACGAGGCGGCCCAGCGTTACGATCCTTCCCGGCCGGCGCCCGCGAACATGGTGGCACCCTTTGCCTGCGAGCTGGACGAATTCATCAAGGTCGGCAACGGCTTCATTTACCGGCTCGTTCCCCTGGGGGCGGACGTTTTCGCCGTCTGCAGCGTCAGGGGGGGAATCGCCATTTTCGACCAGAACGGGAAGGCCATCCGCAGCATCAATACCAGCAGCGACCTGCTGGACAACACGGTGCTGAACCTGTTCCTGGACCGCGCCCGCAATTTGTGGTGCTGCAGCAATGCCGGGATCTCCCACATCGAAATGGACGAGGCCAGCTCGTACTTTGACTCCCGCAACAACATCCGTGGCATCAGCATCTGCGCCCGCTTCCACCAGGGACGCATGGTCGTCGGCACCTTCGAAGGCCTGCTGCTGCAGGCAAGCCAGCGCTTCGCCCTGCGGGACGACCGTCCCATCTTCGTGCCGCTGAAAGACAGCCCCGCGCAAATCTGGCAGCTCCTCGACGTCGACGGCGACCTCATGGCGGCCACGGCCAGCGGCTTGTTCCACATCCGCGGTGATCGGGCCGTAAAGGCCCAGGGGTCCAGCGCCACCACGTACTGCCTGGCCGCCTCCAGGCTATGGCCAGGCCATCTTTTCGCCGGGCTCACCGCCGGAGGCATGGAGGTGTACCGGCGCGCGGCGGGCCGCTGGCGGCTGCAGGGCAGGATCGAGGGCATCGAGGACAACGTTCGCAGCATCGCCCAGGACAGCCGCGGCGATCTGTGGGCCGGCACCGAGACGCGCGGCCTGCTGCGGCTTCTCTTCGCCGCTGCGGACCCGACCAAGCCCCATGTCCAGCGCTTCGGCCCCGAGCAGGGCCTGCCGGTCCGCTCGTACCTGAAGGCCATTGCCCGCGGGGAAACCCTTTTTGTCCTGTCGTCGTCGGGGTTGTTTCGCACCGCCATCCCCCGCGGCCAAGCCCGGCCCCCGGAGCGCATCCGTTTCACGCAGGACGCGGTCCTGGGCAAGGCGTTCCGCGATCCTCCCGTAGCGCTGCGGGACATGGTCTTCGCCCCCGATGGCGATGTTTTCTTCAACACCTCTCAAGGGATCTCCTGGGCCAGCCCCGGCCGGGACGGCAACTACCGCATGGATCCGCGGCCTTTCCGCGGCGTCCCGGCCCAGGACGGGACCATGTACCTCCATCCGGACGGCAGCATCTGGCTGACAGGCAAGAGGCTTTACCGGGTGGATCCCCATGCGGCGAAGGACTATGGCCGGCCATTCTCCGTTCTGATCCGCAGGGTGACGGCGGGATCCCAGCGCATCCTCTTCCATGGCACGTACGGCCGTCCCGGCACGGCCTTCAGCCGGCGGCGCACCGTCTTTGAAAAACTCCCGGATCCCGGAGACATCCCGAGCCTTCCCTACAAGGAAAATTCTGTCTCGTTCCAGTTTGCGGCGGCTTTCTTCGAGAAACCCGGCGACACGCGCTTCCAGTACCGCCTGGAGGGATTCGACAAGGGGTGGAGCGGCTGGACCGCCGACACGAAGAAGGAATACACCAACCTTCCCGAGGGAAAATACCGCTTCCGTGTGCGCGCCAGAAACGTCTATGGCACGCTGGGCGAGGAAGCCGGATTTGGCCTGCGCATCCTCCCCCCCTGGACGCGCACGCCGTGGGCGTACCTGCTGTGGACTCTCGGGGGAGTGGCCGGGCTGCTCGGCTTCATTTACCTGTACACGCTGAACCTGCGCCACCAGAAGGATCGCCTGGAGAAGACCGTTGCCGAGCGCACCCGGCAGCTGCACGATGCCTCCCAGGATCTGCTCCAGGCCACCCTGACCGATCCGCTGACCGGCTTGCGCAACCGCCGCTACATGCACGAGGTGCTGCAGGGCGAGGTGGACGCGTTCCTCAAGCGCAAGCAATTTCTGCTGGGCTCGCCCAACCAGCGCGGGGCCGCGCTGGAAGACGCCGTGTTCGGCATGTTCCTCGTGGACATCGATTTTTTCAAGATGGTCAACGACATCCACGGCCATGACGCCGGCGACCGGGTTTTACGGCAGTTCGCGTCGCTGCTCATGGAGTCCCTGCGCCAGGACGATGCCGTCCTGCGCCTGGGCGGCGAGGAATTCCTGCTGGTCTTGAAGGACGTGGCCCCTGGGTACCTGGGAGCTTTTGCCGCCAAGATCCTGCAGCGGGTGGCCGACACCCGCTTCGACATCGGCGGCGGGGAGACCCTGCGCAAGACGTGTTCCATCGGCTACGTCGCCCTGCCGGTCTACCGCGGACAGCCCGGCTTGCTGACCTTCGAGCAATGCACCATGATCGCCGACCTGGGCCTGCTGTACGCCAAGGCGCATGGCCGCGCCCAGGCCGTGCTCCTGGAAGCGGGCCCGCGGCTGCCGTCGGGCAGGGAGGAGATCCGCAAGGCCGTCACCTCCCTGGAGTTCGCCTTGGCCGAGGGCTTCCTGCGCATCCAGGCCCCGGACTCGTGACCTGGGGCCTGGGGGCGGGTCGCGACGCGCGCTGGGTCGCGTGGCGTCGGTCCGTTTGCAATCCGGGCTCGTCTCTGTTATCGTACTCGCCAAGAAGGAAGCGCATCCCATGGAAACCGTCCTGCTCGTCATCCTGCTGGCCGTCGCCGTCGCCCTGCTGCTGGCCGTGCTGGTGCTGCAGCTGCGGCCGCGCGACACCGGGCTGAGCCAGCAGGTTCTCGACCTGCGCAACCAGTTGCAGGAGATGCGCGGCGCCCAGGCCGAGGCTCAGCGCCAGTCGCTGCTGCAGCAGAACGGCCAGCTGAACGAGATCATGCGCACGGTCACCGAGACGCTGAACCGGGGGCAGGGGAACATCAGCACCCAGCTGCGCGTGGTGGGCGAGATCCAGCAGAAGCTGGGGCTGCTCGAGGAGTCGACCAACCAGATGAAGGCCATCGGCAAGGACATCTCCTCGCTGCAGAACATCCTGCGCGCGCCCAAGCTGCGCGGCAACCTGGGCGAGTACCTGCTGGAGGACCTGCTGCGCCAGGTGCTGCCCCAGGGCAACTACGAGATGCAGCACGCTTTCGGCGACAACGAGAAGGTCGACGCCGTCATCTCCCTGGGCGAGCGCCTGATCCCGGTCGACGCCAAGTTCCCGCTGGAGAGCTTCGTGCGCCTCTTCGAGGCCGACGGCGAGGAGGCGCGGAGGAAGCACCGCAAGGAGTTCGTGACCAGCTTCAAGAAGCGCATCGACGAGATCGCCGCCAAGTACATCCGCCCCGACGAGGGGACCTACGACTTCGCCCTGGCCTATGTCCCGGCCGAGAACGTCTTCTACGAGGCCATGATCAGCGACGGCCTGGACGGGCGCAGCTACGGCGTCTTCAACTACGCCGTCGAGCGCCACGTCATCCCCGTCTCGCCCAACAGCTTCTACGCCTACCTGATGGCCATCGCCTTCGGCCTCAAGGGACTGCGCATCGAGCAGCGCACGCGGCAGATCCTGCGCGACCTGGTCAAGGTGCAGGAAGGCTTCGGCCAGTTCTACGGCGACTTCTGCCTGCTGGGCAAGCACCTGGGCAACGCCGCCGGCAAGTACGACGAGACGGCCAAGAAGGCCGAGAAGTTCCGGGACAAGCTGGCCGACTTCACCGACGCCAAGAGCGAGCTGCCCGGAGGAGCCCAGGATCTGCCGGGAATCGATCCGTAAAAATTCTTGGCATACGGCGCACGGCTTACGGCAGACGGCAACAGCAATGGGATGGTCTAATTCAATGGTATGGCATCGCAATATTGTTTCTGCCGCTTCCCTTCTGTGGAGTGTCCCATGCGACTCCTTATGCTGTCATCTGCACAAAAAGTTTGATCTGGCTCATGCCTTGCCGTGCGCCGTGCGCCGTATGCCGTACGCCGAGTTCCTGTTGCAATAAATATTCCCATTCATATAATACAGGTTCACGGCTGATCCAAGGTTCGCTGGAGGTACGAGGCATGGGCAAGAACACGTTCGACGTCATCATCCTGATCGGCCGGCCGGCCGCCGGCAAGTCCGAGGTCATCGACTACCTGAAGAAAGTGCCGCTCCAGGAGCGGATCGAGCGCTTCCACGTCGGCGAGTTCCAGGAGATCGACGACTTCCCGATCCTGTGGGAGCGCTTCGAGGACGACGACCTGATGGAGGAGATGGGCCAGCCGCGCCTGATCACCGACAAGGAGTTCACCTACGAGGGCAGGACCATGCCCGGCTACGTCTTCAAGAACAAGTGGTTCTGGAACTTCCTGATCAAGAAGCTCAACCTGGCGTATTTCAAGATGCTGCGCAACGACCCCGGCTTCCACGACAGGAAAACCCTGTTCATCGAGTTCGCCCGCGGCAGCGAGCACGGGGGATTTCGCGAGGCCTTTTCTCACTTGTCGCCGCAGGTGCTGGACCATGCCGCCGCCCTGTACATCAAGGTCGACTGGCCCGAGTCGCTGCGCAAGAACCGCCGGCGCTACAACCCCGACCGCCCCGATTCCATCCTGCAGCACGCGCTGGAGGACAAGAAGATCGAGATGCTCTACAAGGAGTCGGACTGGGACGAGTTCGCCGCTGACGCGGCGTTCCTGCCGGCGGGGGAGGGCGGCAAGCGCCAGGTGCCTTACGCCGTATTCGACAACATGCCCGAGAAGACCGACAGGCCCGAGGTGCTGGGCGCCCACCTGCAAGAGGTGCTCGGCCGGCTGTGGCAAACGTGGAGCGGGGTGAAAAAGTGAGCAACCCGCTGAACCACTCGGCCGCCTTCCGCCGCCGCCGCTTCCAGAACTGGTTCCCGCTGGGGCTGACCTACGCCACCTATTACATGGGGCGCTACAACCTCAACGTCGCCTCCAGCGACATCATGAAGACCTTCGCCCTCAGCAAGGCCGAGTTCGGCACCATCGCCACCGCCGGCTTCTGGACCTACGCGCTGAGCGTCATCCTCAACGGCCCGCTGGCCGACCGCTTCGGCGGCAAGAAGGCCATCATCTTCGGCGGCATCGGCACGGCGCTGCTCAACCTGGCCATCGGCGCCCTGTTCCTGGCCGGCTGGCAGACCAAGATCGTGGTCGGCATGTCGCTCCTCTACGCCGTCAACCAGTACTTCCAGAGCTTCGGCGCCCTGTCGGTGGTCAAGGTCAACGCCCCCTGGTTCCACGTCAGGGAGCGCGGCGTCTTCGGCGGCATCTTCGGCATCATGATCTCCAGCGGCTACTTCCTGGCCATGGGCTTCGGCGGCTGGATCCTGGCCCATTTCGGCTGGCAGTGGGTGTTCATCGTCCCCTCGGCGCTGATCCTGGCCATGGTCATCGTCGACCATTTCCTGGTCAAGGACAAGCCCGAGCAGGCGGGCTTCCCCAAGATCAACACCGACGACGCCACCAGCCACATCGGCGACGACGTCAAGGTCGGCTTCACCTACGTGCTCAAGCGTGCATTCCGGAACCCGGTGATCCTCACCCTCATGGCCGCCGAGTTCTGCACCGGCTTCGTGCGCCAGGGGCTGATGCTCTGGTTCACCCCCTTCCTGAAGGAGATCCACGGCATCGCCCCCGGCTCGGGGTTGCACCAGCTGGCCTCGCTGGGCATCACCGCCGGCGGTATCCTCGGCGGCCTCTTGTGCGGCTACATGTCGGACCACCTCTTCCAGTCGCGGCGGCCGCCGGTGGCCTTCATCTTCTACATCGGCCAGATCGTCTCGCTGCTGGTCCTGGGCCACGTCGGCGTCCCCTGGGTCGCCGCCTTCATGATCGGCTTCTGCTGCATGTGGATCTTCGGCGTCCACGGCATGCTCTCGGGCACCGCTTCCATGGATTTCGGCGGCACCAAGGGGGCGGCGACCGTCACCGGGCTGCTCGACGGCGTGCAGTACCTGGCCAGCGGCCTGACCGGCTTCGGCCTGGGCTACTTCCTCGACCGCTGGGGCTGGGGGGCCTGGGTCTACCTGATCATCCCCTTCTCAATCATCGGCGGCGCGCTGATGCTGACGCTGTGGAACCAGACGCCGGCGCGCAACCGCGAGCTGATGCAGCGGAAAGGGCTTTAACGCGGGCCTGCGGCCCGCGCAGTGGTAGTGATAGTGGTAGTGGTAGCAAGAGGTTCAAAAAGTTCATTATTTATTTAGATCGTTATATTGCGGTTACTATCACTACCACTATCACTACCACTAAGAGTTCGGGCAAGTTATTTTTTTGACCGGCCGTTGTAGACCGTCCCGGCCATTTCCTTGTACAGTTCGAGGACCTCGACCGCCTCGGCGCGCAGGAACTCGCCGGCGACGGTGATGCCGCGCCTGCCCAGCTCGCCCTGCCAGTCGCGCGGCAGCGGCCCCTCGTCGAAGCCCAAAATCCCCTGGACGTCCGCGGCGGCGGCCCCGTAGGCGAGCCGCGTCACCCCCGACCACAGGACCGCGCCCAGGCACATCAGGCAGGGCTGGGAGCTGGTCACCAGCTCGCAGCCGGAGCCGACCGCGCTCAGGTCGAAGGTGCCGGCGCGCTTCTGGGCGAAGGCGCAGGCCACCACCTCGGCGTGGGCCGGCGACAGGTTCAGCGGCTCGACGCGGTTGACGCCGGCGCCCAGCAGCCGGCCGCTCTCGCGCGCGAAGACGGCGGCGGCGAACGGCCCGCCGGTTTTCCCTTCGACATTGCGCCGCGACAGGCCGATGACCCAGCGCATGCGCTGTTCGGGATCACGCATCTCGATCTCGCCGCGGAGCAAGGCGTTCAGCCACGGGGGCAGCGTCAGCGAAACCGATGTGGGGTGCTTCATAAAATCAATTATAGCATAACCTGTTTCTCGGCGTACGGCATACGGCGTACGGCGCACGGTAATGGCGCTACCGCGAAATCTGAAAAACCTTGCAGGATCTGCTTTTTCACCCATGGCTGGATGCGAGTTCGTTGTGTGCGGTTGCCGTCCGCCGTACGCCGTCCGCCGAGTCCAGCGTGTCATCTGTTGACTTTGCCCCGCCAGTTTTTTAGAATCGGTTTTTCAACTGGAGTTGCCATCATGAACATACAGGTCAACGATCGGGTGGTCGAGGTGTTTTCCGGGGCGCAGGTGGCCGACGCGCTGCGCGCCTATTCCCAGGTCACCTGGAAGCAGGTGCAGAACGGCGCCAAGGTCGTCCTCGACGGCGCCGGCCACGAGGTCGCCCTGGACGGCGCCCTCGCCGAGGGCTCGCGCCTGCGGGTCAAGCGCGCCGCGCGCCGCGGAGGCCGCGCATGAGCCGCCGCGCCGCCGTCATCCGGGCGCTCCTGCCGCTCCTGGCCCTGCTGGCGTTCTCTTCCTGCGCCTCGCTGCCGCCGGCCGCTCCGGCCGTCCCGCCGGCGCAAGAGTCGCGCGTCGTCATCTTCCACTTCAACGACGTCCACGGCAAGATCGACGGCTTCCCCAAGGTCGCGGCCCTCATCGACGCCGAGCGCCGCCGCGGCAGCGACGTGCTGGTGTTCTGCGCCGGCGACAACTTCACCGGCAATCCGGTCATCGACCAGTACGACCCGCCGGGCCGGCCGATGTTGGAGCTGCTGAACCGCCTGGGCGTCGACCTGATGACCCCCGGCAACCACGAGTTCGACGTGGGCATGGAGAATCTCCGGCTGTTCGCCGCCCAGGCCCGCTTCCCCTTCGTCTCGGCCAACATCCGTCCCCGGCCCGGCAACGAGATCCCCAACCTGTACGCCTCGCGGCTGCTGACCACGAAGAGCGGCGTGCGCATCGCCGTTTTCGGCCTGATCCAGATCGAGCCCGGCAACGGCCTGCCCTCGACCCACCCCGACCGCGTGCAGGGGCTGCGCTTCAGCGAGCCGCTGGCCACGGCGCTGGAGATGAAGCCCCTGCGCCGCAACGCCGACGCCTTCCTGGCCCTGACCCACATCGGCTACGAGGAGGACGTCAAGCTGGCCGCCTCCATGCCCGAGCTCGACGCCATCATCGGCGGCCACTCCCACACCCGGGTCGCTCCGGCCGAGACGGTCAACGGCGTGCTGGTGGCGCAGGCCGGCAGCGACCTGCGCTGGCTCGGGCGGGTGGAGCTGCTCGTGCGCGGCGGTCGCGTGGCCGCCAAGAAGGGCGAGCTGATCGACGTCAAGGGCCTGGCGGCGGAGGATCCCGAGGTGAAGGCCATGGTCGCCCGCTTCAACGACAACCCGGCCTTCGCCCGCGTCATCGCCACCGCCCCCTTCGCCATCGAGGGCAAGGACGCCCTGGGCTCGATGATGACCGACGCCATGCGCGCCGTCCACGGCCTGGACGTCGCCTTCCAGAACGAGGGCGGCATCCGCCTGCGGCGCCTGGACCCGGCCATAACGCTCAAGGACGTCTACACGCTCGATCCCTTCGGCAACCAGGTGGTGGAGATCGCCATGAACGCCGGGGAGATCCGCTCGCTGCTGCGCGACTCGTTTGAAAAGGGCAGGGAGCTCGACCTGCAGGTCTCGGGGCTGTCCTACACCATCCGCACCGACAAGGAGCTGCGCATCCTGGGCATCGACCTGCGCGGCCTGGATGGGCGGCCGCTCGCCGAGGACCGCGACTACAAGGTCGGCGTGTCGAGCTACGTCGCCAGCTCCTACCGCTTCGCCCACCGCGACCCGGGCCGCTCGCTGAACGCCACCACCGCCGAGGCCCTGATCCGCTACCTGCAGGACGGCGCCGACCTGTCCCTCTACCGCGACATCCAGCGCGCCTTCCAGGATCCCCCGGGGCGCAACGACCGCTATTGACCGTCCCAGGAGGCTGAGACATGGCCCAGCTCTACTTCCGCTATTCGACCATGAACGCCGGCAAGTCGACCGAGATCCTCAAGATCGCCCACAACTACGAGGAGCAGAACAAGCACGCCATGCTCTTCACCCCGGCGCTGGACGACCGCTTCGGCCGCGGCAAGATCACCTCGCGCATGGGCTTCCAGCGCGACGCCATCATCATCAACCAGGAGACCGACATGATGGGGTTGGCGGCGGCGGCCAAGCCCGACTGCGTGCTGGTCGACGAGGGGCAGTTCCTCACCCGCGCCCAGGTGATCGAGCTGACGCGCATCGTCGACACGCTGAACGTCCCGGTCATCGTCTACGGCCTGAAGAACGACTACCGCAACCACCTATTCGCCGGCAGCGAGGCGCTGCTGCTTTTCGCCGACAAGGTGGAGGAGGTCAAGGCCGTCTGCTGGTACTGCACCAAGAAGGCCACCATGCTGCTCAAGTACAAGGACGGCCAGCCGGTGGGCGAGGGGCCGCAGATCGAGATCGGCGGCAACGACAAGTACGTGTCGGTGTGCCGCAAGTGCTATGGCGGCAGATTGCAAATTAAGTAGAAACCGGCTGACGGCATACGGCGCACGGCGTACGGCAGAAAGATGACATCGTCAAAGGCCAAAATTGAATTATATGAGATTTACGCACCCGGCCCCGAATTCCAAGTCAATTCCAAGCATCAATGTCCCAATGACCCAAATTAAAGCGCTGATATTGCCGCCGTTCCGGTCATTGGAGCTTGTCATGTTGAATTTCTTCGGGATTTGCTGCATGGATTTTGGCACTTTTCCCTTCTGCTGTCCGCCGTCCGCCGTCTGCCGTACGCCGAGTGCTGGTCATGACTGACATCCCGATGCGCAAGCCGGCAAACTCCGGCCTCTTGGCCATGGCCCTGACCGCGTTCCTGTGGAGCATCGCCGGGCTGTTCATCAAGGTCGTCGACTGGCACCCTTTTGCCATCGCCGCCGCGCGTAGCGCCGTGGCCTCGCTGGTCATCCTGGCCTGGCTGAGGAGACCGCATATCCATTGGTCATGGCCGCAGGTCGGCGCCGCGCTGGCGCAGACGGCCACCATGCTGCTGTTCGTCACCGCCAACAAGACCACCAGCGCGGCCAACGCCATCCTGCTGCAGTACTTCGGCCCGGTCTCCACCGCCCTGCTCGGCGCCTGGATTCTCAGGGAGCGCGTGCGCTGGGAACAGTGGGCCTCCTTCCCCTTCGTCGGCCTGGGCATGGCCCTGCTGTTCATGGACAAGATCGGCGGCGGCCGCCTGCTGGGCAACGTGCTGGCGGTGCTGTCGGGGCTGGCCTTCAGCTTCTGCTTCGTCTTCCTGCGCATGCAGAAGGACGCCTCGCCGCTGGAGTCGATGCTGCTGGCCCATTGGTTCACCGTGGCCATCGGCGTCGGCGTCTCGCTCTTCCTGCCGGCGCCGGTCTTCACCTGGAAGGCGGCCGGCGCCATCGCCATGCTCGGCGTCTTCCAGATCGGCGCGGCGGCCATCCTCTTCTCCTACGCCATCAAGCGCATCAGCGCCGTCTCGGCCAACCTGGTCGCCGTCATCGAGCCGGTGTTCAACCCGGTGTGGGTCTTCCTGGCGCTGGGCGAGCGGCCGGGGTTCACGGCCATCGCCGGCGGCGCGATCATCATCGCGGCGGTGACGGCGGCGTCGGTGATCAGCGCTCGTCGAACTACGTGACGCGTAACGCGTGACGCGGAAGAACATAGCCTCAAAATGGGGACGGTACTTTAATTCTTGTATTTGTTTGTGACAGATCCTGCTGATGGTTATTAAAAACCTTGTTTGTTGGGACTGGCAACGGCAGTGTCAGGATGCAACAAGCTGAAAGAATTGGGGGCGGTAACTCTCATGAATCAAAGTACCGACCCCATTCTTTCCCTGGCCCACTGGCTCACCGTGGCCGCATCGCTTTTTCTTTCCGCGCTCCACTTCACCTTGAAGGCGGCGGGCGCCATCGCCAACCTCGGTATCTTCCAGATCGGGGCGGCCGCCGTCCTCTTCACCCACGCCATCAAGCCCATCTCTACCTTCTCGGCCAACCTGGTCGCCGTCATCGAGCCGGTGTTTAATCCGGTGGGGGTCTTCCTGGCCCTGGGCGAGAGGCCGGGCCTCACGGCCATCGCCGGCGGCGCGATCATCATCGCGGCGGTGACCGGAGCGTCGATCATCAATGCCCGCCGAGCTCAGTGACAGTGACGGTGTCAATGTCAGCAAGGCATTAGCCGAATGCCTTCACCTGGGGCTGTGCTGTCACTGTCACCGACACTGACACGAGAGATTTGCGGTATAATGGCTGCATGAAAAACTATCGCAAAGAACTGTGGTTCCAGACGCCCGGAAGAAGGGCGTTCATCAATATCACCCCTGATGTCGAGCAGGCGCTGCGCGAGAGCGGCGTCCAGGAGGGGCTGGCGCTGGTCAACGCCATGCACATCACCGCCTCGGTGTTCGTCAACGACGACGAGAGCGGGCTGCACCAGGACTACGAGAAATGGCTGGAAAAGCTGGCGCCGCACGAGCCGGTCTCGGCCTACCGCCACAACCTGAGCGGCGAGGACAACGGCGACGCCCATCTCAAGCGCCAGGTCATGGGCCGCGAGGTGGTGGTGGCGGTCAGCGGCGGCCGGCTCGATTTCGGCCCCTGGGAGCAGATCTTCTACGGCGAGTTCGACGGCCGGCGCAAGAAGCGGGTGCTGGTCAAGATCATCGGCGAGTAGCCCGATGATCTTGGCATACGGCTTACGGCGCACGGCAACCGCAACACAACGACCTCTTGAAACGCGGGCTTTGTGGCGAGTTGTAGCAAAGGGGGCGATCTGTATCTGGTGATTGGAAAGTAGTGATTCGTGATAAGAACAGCATGGACTGATCCATTGCGGTATCACATAGCGAATTCCCCAGCAAGAGTCACGAAGTGCGACGGACTATTCCATTGCTGCTGCCGTACGCCGTCAGCCGTACACCGTACGCCGAGTTTTATTGACAACCCCTTGCCGGTTCTTTAAGATGATGCAAGTCCCTGAGAGGCACTATGACCACTGAAAACGAGACTCTTTCCTGGAGATTCTGCCTGCTGGTCGCCCTGGCGCTGGGCGCCGCCCTGGGGCTGGCCGACGCGCTGGCGGGGCTGGCGCGCCTGGCCGGCCTGCCGCGCAGCCCGCTGGCCGCCGGCGCCGGCTTCTTCCTCATGGCCATGGCCCTGGCGGTGTACAAGAAAAAGCGTGTCGTCCCCTGCGTCGCGGCCGGCGGCGTGCTCGCCAAGTGGCTGGCCGTGCCCCTGCTGGGCCTGCCGCTCCTCTGCCAGGCCAACGCCCACCTGGCCATGCTGCTCAACGGCGCCTTCCTGTTCGCCGGGGTGGCAATGGCCCGCCGGCGCATCACCGGCAATCCCGGCGTCCAGGCCGCGGTCGCGGGCGGGGCCGCCTTCGGCGCCGGCGCGGCTTTCTTTGCCCTGGGCCGCTTCTGGGCCCCCTGCGCCCACCTGCTCTCCTTTCGCTACGCCGGCGGCGCCGGCCATTACCTGTTCACCCGCGTGGCGCCCGCCGCCCTGGCCGCGGCGCTGCTCTTTCCCCTGGGCTACGCCCTGGGGAGACGGCTGGAGCGCTGGCTGCTGCCCCGCTGGCTGGCGCGCAAGCCCCTGTTTGCGCCGCTGGCCGCGGCCTGGTCCCTGGGCTGCTGGGCGCTCATCGCCTGGATCACCGCCGCCGGCCGCTGAGGAGCGGAATGGCCGCCGGCATCGCCTTCCTGCTCAACGGCCGCGAGGTGCGCACGTCGCTGCCGCCCGGCACCGCCCTGGTCGACTTCCTGCGCGACGGGCAGCGCCTGACCGGCACGCGGATCGGTTGCCGCGAGGGCGACTGCGGCGCCTGCACCGTCCTGCTGGGCCGTCTGGAGGACGGGCGCGTCCGCTACCGCGCCGTCGCCTCCTGCCTGTTCCCCCTCGGCGACGTTGCCGGCTGCCACGTGGTCACCATCGAAGGGCTGAACCACGACGGCCTGACGCCGGTGCAGCAGGATTTCGTCAGCGAGGGGGCGAGCCAGTGCGGCTTCTGCACCCCGGGGCTGGTCGTCAGCCTGACCGGTTTCCTGCTCGAGGACCCGGCCCTGGAGACGGAGGACGCCGTCAGCGCCGTCGAGGGCAACATCTGCCGCTGCACCGGCTATGCCGCCATCCGCCGGGCCATCGAGCGGCTTCTGCGCGAGGCGCGGCCCGCCGCTCTCGCCGCCGGCCCTGAAGGCCGGCTGGACGCCCTCGTCGGGCGGGGCGTCGTCCCGGCTTACTTTTCCGGGATCCCGGCGCAACTCCGCGAACTCCCAGCCGAGGCGGCGCCGAAGCGGGAGCCTGCCGACGCCGTGGTCGTGGCCGGCGGCACCGACCTGTTTGTGCAGCGCGGGCCCGAGCTGGCCGAGCGCAAGCTGCGCCTGCTGGCGCATCGAGACGGCTTCACCGGGATCTGGCCGGCCCCCGACCGCCTCTTCATCGGCGCCGCCGCCACCGTCGCCGGCCTGATGGAGTCGCCGCTGGTCGCCGCCGCCTTCCCGCCGCTGCCCGGTTTCCTGCGCCAGGTCTCCTCCACCCAGGTGCGCAACCGCGCCACCGTCGGCGGCAACATCGTCAACGCCTCGCCCATCGGCGACCTGAGCGTGATCCTGCTGGCCCTCGACGCCGGCATCGGCCTGCGCCGCGGCGCGCGCACCCGCGAGCTCAAGCTGCGCGACTTTTTCCTGGGCTACAAGAAGCTCGACCTGAAGCCAGGCGAGGTGGTCGCCTGGCTCAGCCTGCCCGTCACCCGCCAGGGGGTGCGGCTGCACTTCGAGAAGGTGGCCCGCCGCCGGCGCCAGGACATCGCCTCGGTCAATGCCGCCATCGGCCTGGAGGCGGAGGACGGGCGGATCACGGCCGCCCATGCCGCTGCCGGCGGCGTGGCGCCGGTGCCGCTCTACCTGCGCCGCGCCTCGGCGTTCCTGGCCGGCCGCGAGGTCTCCCCGGCGACGGTGCGCGAATTCATCGGCATCGCCGCCTCCGAGACCGCGCCCATCAGCGACGTGCGCGGCGCCACCGCCTACAAGCAGGCGCTGCTGCGCCGCCTGCTCTTTGCCCACTTCCTCGAGCTCTTCCCCGATCGCATCGGGGCGGGAGACCTGCCGTGAAGCAGAACGACATCTTCTTCCACGGCCGCGGCGAGACGCTCTATGTCGACGACCTGGGCGGCTTCGCCGGGCTGCTACACGCCGCGGTACTGCCCTCGCCGGTCGCCCGCGGCCGCCTGCTGCGGCTCGACGCTTCGGCCGCCCGGCGCCTTCCCGGCGTCGTCGCCGTGCTCACCGCCGCCGACATCCCCGGCGAGAACCAGATCGGCGGCATCCTCCTGGACGAGCCGCTGCTGGCCGACGGCGAGCTGCACTTCGCCGGCCAGCCGGTCGCCCTGGCCGTCGCCGAGACGCCGCGCCAGGCGCGGCAGGCGCTGGCCGCCGTGCGTCTGGAGGTTGAGGAGCTGGAGCCGCTGCTCGACCCGCGCCAGGCCGCAGCCCGGGGCAGCCTGATCGCGCCGCCGCGCACCTTCGCCCTCGGCGACGTCGAGGCGGCGTGGCCGCTGTGCGCCCACGTCGTCTCCGGCCGCGCGGAGACGGGCGGCCAGGAGCATCTCTACCTCGAGACCCAGGCCGCGGTCGCCGTGCCCGGCGAGAAGGACACGCTGCGGGTGATCTCGGCCACCCAGTCGCCCAGCGGCGTGCAGCGCATCGTCGCCCGGGTGCTGGGCGTGCCCATGAGCCAGGTGGCAGTCGAGGTATACCGCCTGGGCGGCGCCTTCGGCGGCAAGGAGGACCAGGCCACGGCCTGGGCGGCGCTGGCGGCGCTGGCCGCGCGCGCGCTGCGCCGGCCGGTCAAGCTGGCGCTCGAGCGGCGCGAGGACATGCGCTGCACCGGCAAGCGCCACCCCTATTCCTCCGACTTCAGGCTCGGCCTCGACGCCGAGGGCCGCATCCTGGCCTACGAGGTGACCTTCTACCAGAACGCCGGCGCCGCCGCCGACCTGTCCACCGCCATCCTCGAGCGCACCCTGTTCCATGCCGGCAACAGCTACCGCATCCCCAACCTGCGCGCCACCGGCTACTCCTGCCGCACCAACCTGCCGCCCTTCACCGCCTTCCGCGGCTTCGGCGCCCCGCAGGCGATGTTCGTGCTCGAGGCGGCGCTGTTCCTGGCCGCCGAAAAAATGGGGCTGGAGCCCGCCGAACTGCAGCGCCGCAACCTGCTGCACGAGGGGGACGAACTGCCCTACGGCCAGAAGCTGGCGAACTCCCGTGCCGCCCGCTGCTTCGACCAGGCGGTCTCGGCCTTCGACCTGGAGGCGGCGCGCGAGCGCGTGCGCGCCTACAACGCGGCGAACGCCTTGAGCAAGAAGGGGCTGGCGCTGATGCCGGTGTGCTTCGGCATCTCGTTCACCAGCACCCACCTGAACCAGGCCGGCGCCCTGGTCCACGTCTACACCGACGGCAGCGTCTCGGTCTCGACCGGCGCCGTAGAGATGGGCCAGGGGGTGAACGGCAAGATCCAGCTGGCCGCCGCCCGCACGCTGGGGACCGCCAGCCGCCGCCTGCGCATCGAGAGCACCTGCACCCAGCGTGTGGCCAACACGTCGCCGACCGCCGCCTCCACCGGCGCCGACCTCAACGGCCGGGCGGCCGAGCTGGCCTGCCGCGAGATCCGCGCCCGGCTGCTGCAGGTGGCCGCCGCCCGGCTCGGCATCCCGGCCGGCGAGCTGGACATCCGCGCCGACGCGGTGCTGCGCGCCGGGCAGAAGACCGGCCTGGGCTGGGAGGAGCTGGTGCAGGCCGCCTATATGACGCGGGTGAACCTGTCGGCCCAGGCCCACTACGCCACCCCCGGGATCCGCTTCGACCACGCCAGCGAGAAGGGGGAGCCCTTCGCCTACCACGTCTTCGGCACGGCGCTGGTCGAGGCCACCATCGACGGGCTGCGCGGCGTCGCCGACGTCGACGCGGTGCGCGCGGTCCACGACGCCGGCGCCAGCCTCAGCCCGCTGGTCGACCGCGGCCAGGCCGAGGGCGGCATCGTGCAGGGCATCGGCTGGGTGACGCTGGAGGAACTGCTCTATTCCGACAAGGGCAAGCTGCTGACCGACACCCTTTCCACTTACAAGGTCCCCGACATCCGCACGGCGCCGGCAACGATCGAGGTGCGTTTCCTCAAGGACGCGCCCAACCCGGCGGCGCTGCTGGGCTCCAAGGCCGTCGGCGAGCCGCCCTTCATGTACGGCATCGGCGCCTACTTCGCCCTGCTCGCCGCGCTGCGCGCCTTCCGGCCGGGCAAGCCGCTGCCCTTTTCCGCGCCGCTGACCAACGAGAAGATCCTGGCCTGGCTCAGCGAATAACAAGGAGAATCCCATGGAAAAGACCGCCGAAAACGTCATGCGCCTCGCCGAGAAGCATCGCGACGCGACGGCCGAGAACCTGTCGCGGCTGGTGCGCCTGCGCTCCCTATCCGGGGGCGAGAAGGAGGCCGCCGCCGAGCTGAAGCGGCAGATGGAGAAGGCGGGCTTCGACGAGGTGCGCCGCGACGGCCTGGGCAGCGTCCACGGCCGCGTGGGCCGGGGCAAGCGCCTGATCGCCGTCGACGCCCACATCGACACCGTCGACGCCGGCAACCTGGCCAACTGGCATGACGACCCCTTCTCGGGACGCATCGCCGACGGCTTCGTCCACGGCCGCGGCAGCGTCGACCAGAAGGGCGGGGCGGCGGCCATGGTCACCGCCGGCCGCATCCTCAAGGAACTGGGGCTAAAGAACGAGCTGACGGTCCTCTTCACCGGCACGGTGATGGAGGAGGACTGCGACGGCCTGTGCTGGAAGTACATCATCGAGGAGGAGAAGCTCCGGCCCGACCTGGTGGTCATCACCGAGCCGACCAACCTGGGCGTCTACCGCGGGCACCGCGGCCGCATGGAGATGCGCGTCTCCTTCCAGGGGCTCTCGGCTCACGGCTCGGCGCCCGAGCGCGGCAAAAACGCCATTTACATGGCCGCCCGCGCCTGCCTGGAGATCGAGAAGCTGAACGAGCGCCTGCGCCGCGACGAGTTCCTGGGCAAGGGCTCGGTGACGGTCAGCGAGTTCGTCTCCGGCTCGCCCTCGCTCTGCGCCGTCGCCGACTCGGCGCGCATCCATCTCGACCGCCGCCTCACCGCCGGCGAGACGCGGGAGAGCGCCGTGGCCGAGGTGGAGCAGCTGGTCCAGGAGATGCCGGCCGCGGTCGAAGTGCTGCGCTACGACGGCAAGGCCTACACCGGGAAGGAGTACGGCATGGAGAAGTACTACCCGACCTGGAAGCTGGAGCCTGATCACCCGGCCGTCGAGCGCGCCGTCGGCTCCTTCCGCGCCCTGTTCGGCCGCGAGCCATGGGTCGACAAGTGGACCTTCTCCACCAACGCCGTCACCATCATGGGCATGCACGGCATCCCCTGCATCGGCTTCGGCCCGGGCAACGAGGTCGGCGCCCACGCCCCCGACGAGAAGGTGGCGGTCGACGACCTGGTCAAGGCGTCGGCGTTTTATGCGCTCTATGCGCTGAACATGAAGTGAACTCGGCGTACGGCATACGGCACACGGCGTACGGCAACAGCACGTCAACGGCCTATCGTGACGCGTAACGCGTGACGCGTAGCAGCGCTAGGATCAGCTATCGTAATTCGTAATTCGTGATTCGTAATTCGTGAAGGCAATCGGCGTATGGTTTACGGTGAAGCCATGACAGTGAACCAGGCCTTTCATTTGCTGTTGCCGTATGCCGTACGCCGTGAGCCGTATGCCGAGGGGTTTTTTCGTCACTTGTCATTGAGTTCGTTTTTATGTTATGAATCTGGCACTATGGTCAAATATGACTCACACCAAACCCGGCGCATGCTGGAGGTCCACGGCGCGCCGCTGGCGTCGTTCTCGCGCCGCGGCGCCGCGTTCCTGCTCGACATGATCGTCATGAGCCTGCTGTTCGTGGCGGTGGTCGGCTCGCTGGAGCCGCTGCTGGCCAAGATGGGCGTCATCGACCGCTCCGGGCGCATCGTCTTCTCCCTGAACCACGGCTGGTACAACGTGGCCTGGGTGGTGGCCTATTTCGGCCTGTGCACCTATTTCCTCAGGGGCCGCACGCCGGGCAAATGGCTCATGGGCATCCGCGTCGTCTCGCTGGCCCACGAGCGCATCTCGCTGTGGCACGCGGTCGAGCGCGCCCTGGGCTACGGCGCCTCCATGCTCGAGGGCGGCTTCGGCTTCCTGCAGTATTTCATCAACCCCAACAAGCGGACCGTGCACGACCGCATCGCCGAGACGATCGTGGTCCGCGAGCCGAGAAAGAAAAGGACGAATAGGGGAAGCAGGAAACCAAAAAGAAAAAACGAGCCGGAAGCCGTTTCCAGCGAACAAAAAAGAGCTTCCGCCGGCTGCGGAGGGATGCCGCCAGAGTGAAGGAGAAGCCGGTTTCATTTTCTCCCCCCTTGGGCGCAGGGGAACGATCCGGATTGCCGCGGAGTGCTTCTTGCCATCCTTCATCGCCTCGTGGTATTTTCCAGTCATCATGGCATCGTATAAGTTGGAACGCAGCGCGCGCATGCTGGAGATGCAGGGAGCACCGCTGGCGTCCTTCTGGCGCCGCGCGGCCGCCTTCCTGCTCGACATCGTCTTCATGTCCATCCTGTTTGCGGCCGTCGCCGGGACCATGGCCCTACTTCTTCACGCTCTGGGCTGGCTGCGGCCTGCCGCCGGGTTCTCGTTCAGGCTGAGCTTCTCCGCGCACGGCTTCGCCTGGGTCAATTGGTACAGCATCGCCTGGGTGATCGTCTATTTCGGTCTCTTCACCTTTTTCGGCAGGGGCCGCACGCCAGGCAAATGGCTGATGGGCATCCGCGTCGTCTCGCTGGTCCACGAGCGCATCTCCCTGTGGCAGTCGGTCGAGCGCGCCCTGGGCTACGGCGCCTCCATGCTGGAGTTCGGCTTCGGTTTTCTCCAGTATTACATCCACCCCAACAGGCGGACCGTGCACGACCGCATCGCCGAGACGATCGTGGTCAGGGAGCCATGGAAAAGGAATGGAAAGAAGGCCGCGAAAAAACAGCGGCTGCCCCTCAGGGGATAAGAAGTTTCAACCCGGCCAGCAGGTAGAATACGCCGACGATCACGGCCGCCCACTGGCCCACGGCGCGCAGGCTGAGGGAGCGCGAGAGGCGGCCGAGAAGCCGCCCACTGGCCCACGGCGCGCAGGCTGAGGGAGCGCGAGAGGCGGCCGAGAAGCACCAGGGGCAGCAGGAACAGGGTGGTGACCAGAAAGAAGACCAGGAAGAACGCCAGGCCGTAGGCGACGCGGCCGTGCAGGAAGACGTCCGCCATGGCGGCCAGGAAGGGCGGGCAGGCGTTGAATCCCAGCAGCAGGCCGAACCAGAAGGGGGCGCGCAGGCGCTCCAGCAGCGGCGCCGCCAGCCGGCAGAGGCGCCATCCCGGGAAGCCGCCCTTGAGCCCGTAGAGGATCATGAGCGCGGCCAGCGCCAGGAAGGAGGCGCCGGCGCGGCTCGGCGTAAGCATCGCCGCGGCCTTGTCGCCCGCCCAACCGGCCAGCGCACCGACCGCGGCGTAGGCCACGAGCCGTCCCAGGGAAAACTGCAGGAAGGGGAGGAGCAGGGGCCAGAACCCCTTCCGCTCCTCGCCGAGCATCAGCGGCGCCAGCACCGGCGCGCAGGTGCCCAGGCAGAAGAGGCCGGTGGCCAGCGTCAGCAGCAGGGCCTTGCCCGCGGCCGCGAGCATCAGCGCGGGGCAGGGGGCCTTTCGGCCTTCAGCACGCCGCCGGCGCCGCTGAAGTTCCCCTCGCGCAGCGGGATCTTCTTCGCCACCTTCTCGATCAGCCCCGAGCCGAAGGAGAAGAAGATGAGCGGAATCAGGAGGATCAGCAGCACGGCGATCAGGTATATCAGGCGCTCGCGGAGCGCGCGCAGGAACGTCTTGGTCTCGGCCATGTTCTCCTCCTAGCGGAACAGGAAGGACCCGGCCCGGGCCAGGTGCACGAAGCGCAGCATAACCTGGGCGACCATGCCGCCCGAGATGACGGCGCCGAAGAGCAGGGCGCCGAAGGTGAACAGCGAATCGGGGCGAAATACCTCGCGGAGGAAGCCGGCCCTGCCGGCGTCCTGGCCGCGCAGGGGAACGCCCAGCAGGGAGAACTGGATGGCGTCGCGCGGGCAGATCTCCATGCAGCGGCCGCAGCGCGCGCAGGTGATGGACACCTTGTTCTTCGCCAGTGTCTCGCGGGTGATGGCGAAGGTCGGGCACTGGTCCACGCAGGCGCCGCACTGGTTGCACTTCTCCTTGTCGATGCGCACGCGGTAGGGGTTGGCCAGGCCGACGAACGACTGGAAGGCGCCGAAGGGGCAGAAGAGGCCGCACTGGGTGCGGCGCTTCATCAGCAGCGGCAGGACCACGACCAGCCCCAGGAACAGGGCCAGGAAGATGCCGGTCTGCACCCAGATCAGCCAGTTGGTCGGCTGCACGAACTCGGTCACGGCCTTGAAGGGGCAGAGCCAGCCGCAGTAGACCGGGTCCAGGGCCAGGAAGGACCAGATGACGATCACCAGCAGCAGGGCGAAGGGGAACCAGCGCAGGGCGTAGTTGAACTTCCGTGAGGAGACGATCCTTTTGGGCAGCAGCTTGGAGAAGAACTCGTCGAGGCCGCCGTAGAAGCAGCCCCAGCTGCACCAGCCCTTGCCCAGCACCACGGTGGCGCCCAGCCAGAGGAAGAGCATGGGGTAGAAGCCCATGTCGGCGAACAGCTTGGTGGGGAAGATCAGCACGCCGTAGACGAGGCCGGGCAGGATCAGCATGGGGATGGTCAGGTGGCAGAGCGGCGTGTCGAGGTTGGCGATGTCGCGGCCGGTCAGGGCGATGTGGCCGCGCGTCTCCAACAGCATGGGGATGAAGTTGAGCACGAAGGCGATGGCGTAGACCGAGAAGAAGATCGAGCGGTAGCGGTGGACGCGGCCGCTGCGGAACAGCAGGTAGGCCAGCACGGTCATGAAGGCCAGGTAGGCCAGGCTGGCCGCCATCATGCCCGGGTGGTTGCGGTTGCCGCCGACCAGCAGGAAGGCCATCATGAAGAAGAGGACGGTAGTCAGGAAGATGCTGGCCGGCCTGGAGTGGCTGCAGATGAGCGTTCTGGGCATGGTACCTCCCTGAAAGGAAAAATTGTACCCCTCTCGCCGCCCTTTTTGCAAATTGTGGCATCGGGGCAAAGGGCAAATTGTCCGATCAGAGCTCGGAAGGCGGCAGACGGCAGACGGGCGTACCGCTCGTGATTGGTAATTGGTGATTGGTGAAGGAAATCGGCTTGCGGTCTACGGTGTACGGTTTACGGTGAAGCCATGACCGTGAAACAGATCGTTCATTTGTTGTTGCCGTTTACCGTATACCGTCCACCGTTCACCGAGTGCAGGCCTTCACAGTTCCTTGTCACTCGTCGCTTGTCACTATGCTTCGTTTTGACTTCCCTGGGCCGCGGTGCTATATTTTCTCCGCGCTAGCAAAGGAGAAGGCCATGAACTCGATCTTCCGCAACCGCCACTTCATCAGCGAGGACGACTGGTCGAAGAACGACCTGGACACGGTGTTTGAGACGTCCTTCGACCTCAAGAAGCGCTTCGCCCTGGGCGAGGCGCACCGGCTGCTGCAGGACAAGACGCTGTTCATGATCTTCTTCGAGCAGTCGACGCGCACGCGCAACTCGATGGAGGCGGGCATGACCCAGCTGGGCGGCCACGCCCACGACCTGACCGCCGACAAGATGCAGATCTCCCACGGCGAGTCGGCCAAGGACACGGCCATCATCCTCTCGCGCATGGGCCACGGCATCGCCAGCCGCAACTGCTTCTACGGCACGGGCAACGCCTACCTGAACGAGATGGCCAAATGGGCCAAGTGCCCGGTGATGAGCCTGCAGGACGACGTCTATCACCCCTTCCAGGGGCTGGCCGACATGATGACCCTCTTCGAGCACTTCGGCCGCGACCTGCGCGGGCTGAAGTTGACCGTTTCCTGGGCCTACGCCGAGTCGCACGCCAAGCCGCTGTCGGTGCCGCAGACGCAGATCCTCCTTTTTCCGCGCTACGGCATCGACGTCACCGTCGCCCACCCGGCCGACTTCCCGCTGAGCCGCGCCATCGTCGAGAAAGCCAAGCGCAACGCCAGGGAGGGGGGCGGCCGCCTCACCTTCAGCAACGACATGGACGAGGCGGTGAAGGGGGCGCAGGTGGTCATCCCCAAGAACTGGGGCGGCTTCGGCGCCTGGAGCGTCGAGGAGTACCTGGCCAACGAGGCGGAGTGCAAAAAAGCGATGGCCTCGCGCCTGGCCACGCACCAGGACTGGATCTTCGACCGCCGCCGCGCCGGGCTCGCCGCCGCCAACGTCAAGCTGATGCACGCCCTGCCCGCCGACCGCAACCGCGAGGTGACCGACGAGGTGATCGACGACGAGTCCATCTCCATCGTCTACGACGAGGCCGAGAACCGGCTGCACACGGCCAAGGCCGTCATGGCCCTGACCATGGGCGGCCTAGCCGCGGCCCGCCGGACGCCCCGCCGCCGGGGCGAGGAGGAACGCGCCCCATGAGCATGCCAGCCGAGCCCCTGGACGGGCTGTACCTGACCGACGCCCAGTTGCAGGCCGAGCTCGCCAAGTGCGAGTTCTGCGAGGAGAAGCCGTGCAAGGACAAATGCCCGGCCGACTGCTCGCCCGCCGACTTCATCATGGCGGCGCGCGTCTTCCTGCCCTCCGACATCCGCCGCGCCGCGGCGCAGATCATGAAGAACAACCCGCTGGGAGGCGTGTGCGGCCTGGTCTGCCCCGACAAATTCTGCATGGCCGCCTGCGTGCACCGCAAGCTGGACGGCGCCGTCCACATCCCCGCCGTGCAGGCGACGATCGTGAAAAAAGCCCGCGAGCTGGGCGGCATCCCCGCCTTTGCCTCAGCCAAGCCCAACGGCCGCCGCGTCGCCGTCGTCGGCTCGGGCCCGGCCGGGCTGGGCGCCGCCGCGGTCCTGGCCCAATTGGGCTGCGCCGTGGACGTGCTGGAGAAGGGCAAGGTCCTCGGCGGCACCGGCAATATCATCCCCGGCCATCGCCTCGATCCCGAGATGCTGCGCCAGGACCTGGAGTTCGTCGCCGCCCTCGGCGACATCTCCTTCCGCGCGCGGACGACGGTGCGCGACCCGCGCCCGCTGCTGAAGCAGGGCTACGACGCCGTGGTGGTCGCCGCCGGGCTGCAGGAGCCCCTGCGCCTGGGACTGGGCAACGAGGAGCTGGCCGTGCCCGGCCTCGATTATTTGTGGAACCCCGGCCGGCATAAGTTCGTTGGCCGCGTGGCCGTGGTCGGCGGCGGGGCGGTGGCGGCGGACTGCGCCATGACCGCAAAGAAATCGGGCGCAACAGCGGTGGAGATGATCGCCCTGGAGACCATCGGCGAGATGCCGCTGACGCCGAAGGAGATGGCCGAACTGCTGGCCAGCGGCATCGAGATCAGCGGCCGTACGCGGGTGACCCGCATCTACCGGCGCGGCCGGAACGTCGCCGGGCTGGAGACGGTGAAGGTCTCCCTGCCGCCGGGGCAGGCGTTCACGCCGCGCGCCGTCACGGACGTGGCCGGCTCCGGGCAGAAGCGCATGGACGTCGCGGCGCTCATCGTGGCCATCGGCGCCCGCGCCGGCATGAAGCGCGTCGACGACCCGCGGGTCTTCTACGCCGGCGACTTCGCCACGGGACCGACCACGGTGGTTGAGGCGGTGGCCGCCGGCAAGAACGCCGCCCTGGAGGTCGCCGCCGCGCTGCTGCGGCAGAAGCCCCCCGAGCTCCCCGGTCCGCTGAAGAGCGTCGTCGAGCTCAGCGGCTACGTCGCCCGCCCCGTCTCGCTGGAGACCGATTTCTTCGGCCGCCGCATCGCCACCCCCTTCCTGCTCTCGGCGGCGCCGCCGACCGACGGCCTGGAGCAGATGAAGCAGGCGTACGCCGCGGGCTGGTCGGGCGGGATCATGAAGACCGCCTTCGACAACGTCCCCATCCACATCCCCGGCGAATACATGCACGCCTTCGCCGCCGACACCTACGGCAACTGCGACAACGTCTCCGGCCACTCCCTCGACCGCGTCTGCCGCGAGGTCGGCCAGCTGGTCAAGCTCTTCCCCGACCGGCTGACCATGGCCTCGACCGGCGGCCCGGTCACGGGCGACGACGAGCGCGACAAGGTGGTCTGGCAGAGCAACACCCACAAGCTGGAGAACGCCGGCGCCATGGCCATCGAGTACAGCCTCTCCTGCCCGCAGGGCGGCGACGGCACGGAGGGGGACATCGTCTCGCAGAACGCCGCGCTGACGGCCAAGATCGTCGAGTGGGTGCTGGTCGGCGGCAGCCGCCTCGTGCCCAAGCTGTTCAAGCTGACCGCGGCCGTGACCTCCATCGCCGCGATCGTCCACGCCGTCAAGAAGGTGCTGGCCCGCCACCCCGACAAGCCGGCCGGCATCACCCTGGCCAACACGTTCCCCACGCTCTGCTTCCGCCCCGGGAACAAGCCCGAATGGGAGGAGGGGATCGTCGTCGGCATGAGCGGCGCCGGCGTCGCGCCCATCAGCAACCTGACCCTGGCCTCGGTGGCCAACCTGGGCGTGACGGTCTCGGGCAACGGCGGACCCATGGATTACCGGGCGGCGACCCATTTCCTGGCCCTGGGCGCCCGCACCGTGCAGTTCTGCACCATCGTCATGAAGCACGGCTACGGCGTCTTCGCCGACCTGGCCTCCGGCGCCAGCCACCTGATGCGCGAGCGGGGCATCGACTCCATGGAGCGGCTGATCGGCATCGCCCTGCCCTTCCCGGTCACCGGCTTTATGGACCTTTCCGCCGAAAAGAAGATCTCCCACGGCGACGACGACCTGTGTCTGAGCTGCGGCAACTGCGGCCGCTGCCCCTACCTGGCGATCTCCTTCGACGAGCGGCGCCACCCGCGCACCGACCCGGCCCGCTGCGTCGGCTGCAGCATCTGCGTGCAGAAGTGCTTCGCCGGCGCCCTGGCCATGCGCGGGCGCAGCGCCGAGGAGAAGGCCGCCCTGCGCGAGGACTGAGCCATGTGCGAATTCGCCTTCAACGAGCAATGCCGGCCCAAGCCCGAGTGGGCGGGCGCCGACTACGCCTTCCTGCAGGCCCGCGACATGCTCGATTTCCACCGCTCCCTGCCCGGCTACGCCGCCACGCCGCTGGTCGAATTGCCCAATTTGGCCGCCAAGCTGGGGCTGGCCGAGATCTTCGTCAAGGACGAGTCGCAGCGCTTCGGCATCAAGGCCTTCAAGGCCCTGGGCGCCTCCTACGCCATGTACCGCTTCCTGCAGCGGCGCTGGCAGGAGCGCTTCAGCGAGCCCTTCACGCCGGCGGGCTTCCGCGACGCCAGGGCCCTGGAGAAGCTGGGCGCCTTCACCTTCTGCGCCGCCACTGACGGCAACCACGGCCGGGCCGTCGCCTGGACGGCGCGCATGCTCGGGCAGAAGGCGGTCATCTACATGCCGGCCGACTCGGTGCCGGCGCGGGTGGAAAACATCCGCGGCGAGGGCGCCGAGGTGGTGCTGGTCGCGGGGACGTTCGACCTGTGCGTCGAGCGCTGCGCCGCCGATGCCGCGAAAAACGGTTGGCAGGCCATCTCCGACACCGCCTATGCCGGCTACCGCGACATCCCCGGCTGGATCCTGCTGGGCTACACCTCGATCTTCGCCGAGCTGGAGGGGCTGCTGCATGGGCCGATGAAGACCGGCGTCGACTCAGTCATCCTGCCGGCCGGCGTGGGCGGGCTGGCCGCCGCCGGCGCCTTTTTCTACAGCAAGCGTTACGGCGCCAAGCGCCCCTGCCTGATCTGCATCGAGCCGGTCTCCTCCGACTGTTTCCTGGAGTCGGTGCGCCACGGCCGGGGCGAGCCGCTGCCGACGAAGGGCAGGCAGACCTCGATCATGGCCGGACTCAACTGCGGCATCCCATCGCCCCTGGCCTGGCCGTTCGTCCGCGACGCCTTTCCCTTCTTCCTGGCCGTCGGCGACGAGTGGGCCGAGCAGGCCATGCGCCGCTACTACCACCCCCTGAAGGACGACCCGCGCATCGTCTCGGGCGAGTCCGGCTCCTCCGGCCTCGCCGCCCTGCTGGCGCTGACCACCTCGCCCAGGCTGGAGGAGGCCCGGCAGAAGCTGCCTCTGGGCAAGGGCTCGCGGGTGCTGCTGGTGAACACCGAGGGAGATACGGATCCGGAGAACTTCCAGAAAGTGGTCGAACTGCCAAAATAAGTGATTTGTGATTGGTGATTAGTGATTGGAACTGCATCAGCCGAACTATTGCTGCTCCTAATCACTAATCACTAATTACGAATCACTTTCCCATGCTACTCCCTTGCTGTTCCTTGTCACGCGTCACGATAGATCGTTGTTTTGTGGTACAATATTCAATGGACGCGAAAACGGACCTGCACCTGCACACCCTGGTCTCCGACGGCAACGCCACTCCCCTCGACATGCTGGCTGCCGCCCAGGAGGCGGGACTGGTGAAAGTGTCCTTCACCGACCACGACGCCCTGGGCGCCTACCGCCATTGGGGCGACATGTTCGCCAGGGCCGGTGAACTGGGCATCGAGCTGGTTTCCGGCATCGAGCTGGACACGAACTACCGCGACGAGGAGCTGCACCTGCTGGGCTACGGCTTCGATATCGCCGACAAGGCGGTGAACGAGCGGCTGCGCCTGGTGCAGGGGCTGCGGCGGCAGCGGATCCTGCGCCAGCTGGAGGACATCAACCGCTTCTTCGGCCGCAAGGTGGTCGAGCGCAAGAAGGTGCTGCTGCCGCAGCGCGACTCGCTGATGAAGCCCCACCTGGTCCACGCCATGCTCGGCGAGGGGCTCTTCCCCGACTACCGCGAGGCGGCCAGGTGGCTCTCGGTCAGCGCCGCCGTCCCCATCCACGTCCCCAAGCTGCCCATGGCCGACGCCATCGCCATGATCGTCCGCGCCGGCGGCGAGGCGGTGCTGGCCCATCCCGGCTACATCGTCGCCGAAACCGAGATCCAGCTGGAGGAGATGCTCGCCGAGCTGATCCCCCTCGGCCTGGCCGGCATCGAGGTCGACTATCCCTACTACCAGGAGAAGGAGCCGGCGCCGGCCTTCCCCGACAAGGCCGCCGAAGCGGCGATGATCGGGAAGCTGCGCGACCTGGCCACCGGATTGAAGCTGAAAGCGACTCGCGGCTCCGACGCCCACGATCCGGAAGCATTGAAGAAATACGCTGTCCAGTGATCAGGTCGCTCTCTCTGTGTTCGTGTTTGTGTTAGTGTTCGGAACCGCAATAAGCTGAACTCGGTGGACGGTAAACTGTATGTGGTTTACAGTAAAAGCCATAACAGTGAAACAGCCCGTTTAATTGCTGCTGCCATTCGCTTGTAGCCCAACGCCGAGTTATTCATTCTTCCAACGTGGTACGTGGTACATGGGACGTGGAACCTCGATGGACCGTCGGACTGTGAGTTGCTGAATCGTAATTTTATTGTGAGCTTGCTCGCCTGGCCAGTTCGAATTCCTGCAGTATTTCGCTCGAAGGCTTGGGCGTGAGCCTGGAAACGACGACGATCACGAGGCAGGAGAAGACGAACGCCGGCAGCAGCTCGTAGAGGTCGAAGGCGCCGCCGAGCGGCCTCACCAACAGCTTCCAGGCGAAGACCATGGCGCCGCCGGCGAGCATGCCGGCCAGGGCGCCGGCGCGCGTCGTCCGCTTCCAGAACAGCGAGAAGAGCATCACCGGCCCGAACGAGGCGCCGAAGCCGGCCCAGGCGAAGGAGACGACGCGGAAGATGACCGAGCCGCTGTCCAGGGCGATGAGCATGGCCGCCAGGGCGACGGACAACAGCGCCAGCCGCGACACGCGCATGACGCGGCGATCGTCGGCCTGTTTGCGGAACAGGCGCTGGTAGACGTTCTTGGCGAACGCCGACGAGGCGATCAGCAGGTAGGAGTCGGAGGAGCTGATGGTCGCGGCCAGGATGCCGGCCAGCGCGACGCCGGCCAGCACGGCCGGCAGCAGCCGTGTGGCCACGAGGATGAAGACGCGCTCGGAGGCGCCGGGGGTGAGCAGCTCGGCCGGGTAAAGGGCGCGGCCGATCAGGCCGATGGCCACGGCGGCGAACAGCGAGAGGAAGCACCATGAGGTGGCGATGCGCCGCGAGGCCTTGAGATCGCGGGCGTCGCGGATGGCCATGAAGCGCAGCAGCACCTGGGGCATGCCGAAGTAGCCCAGCCCCCACGACAGGATGGAGAGGATGGCGACGAAGGAATAGGCGCCGGCGGCGTGGAACAGCACCCGCCCGCCGGCGACGCCCTGGACGCCCTGCTGCAGCGCCGGCGTCGCGAATCCCAGCAGTTCCAGGAACCCGGGGATCCGGCCCAGGTTGGCGGCGATCCGCGCCGGGCCGCCGGCGGCGACGAGGCTGACGGCGAGGACGGCGGCCAGGGCAACGACCATCACCACCGCCTGCATGAAGTCGGATGCGCTCTCGGCCAGGAAGCCCCCGACCAGGGTGTAGAGGACCACGAAGGCGGCGCCGACGAGCATGCACAGCCGATAGTCGGCGGCGAAGATGGAGGCGAAGAGCTTGCCGACGGTGACGAAGCAGCTCGAGGCGTAGACGGTGAAAAAGACCAGGATGAGCAGGGCGGCGACGGTCATCAGCACTTTCTTCTCCTCGTGGAAGCGGTTGGAGAAGAAGTCGGGGATGGTGATGGCGTCGCCGGTGATCTCGGAGTAGGCGCGCAGGCGGACGCTGACCACCAGCCAGTTGACGTAGGTGCCGGCCAGCAGCCCGGCCGCCGTCCAGGCCGCCTCGGAAACGCCGGACCAGTAGGCGACGCCGGGCAACCCCATCAGCAGCCAGCCGCTCATGTCGGAAGCCTCGGCGCTCATCGCCGTCACCCAGGGGCCCAGCGAGCGGCCGCCCAGGAAGTAGTTGCCCGAGCTGGCGTTGGCCCGCCGGGCGAAATACAGGCCGATGCCGATCACGACCGCCATGTAGGCGGCCATGACCGCCAGGATCTTGGAGGAGGAGTACATGGCGGCATTATAGCAGAGCCGCAGGATCTGGGAAGATGTTCTGTCAGAGCTTCAAGGTTCGACGTTCGAGATTCGACGTTCGACGTAGCGAAAGCCAATTCGCTTGGTAGCTGAAGATTTCTAGTTAGGGGCTAGTGCTTTGAAGAACGGTCTTCCAGAGCGTTGAGGTTCCACCTTCCATGTTGTAAAAGAAGAAGTTAAATGAAAACTGCAATGATTGATATATTGCTGTTTCTCATCACTTATCACTCATCACTTATCACGAAAGTTCGTTTCTTTGCTGCTACCAACACAAACACTAACACCAACACATTAGATTTGCTGCGCTACGAAATATTTCGTAATTACTTGTTGACGCCTGCGCAAAACCACGTTATATTAATTACGACACATTTCGTAGTACGAGTCGGATCGTACTCAAGGAGGCGGATATGGCCGGCAACGACATCAAGCCCACGGCGGCCGAGCTGGAGGTCCTGAACGTCCTCTGGGCCCACGGTCCCAGCACCGTGCGCTTCGTCAACGACAAGCTGAACGAGGAAAAGGTTCCCAAGAGCGGTAGCCAGTCGGTCGGCTACACCACCACGCTGAAGATCATGCAGATCATGGCCGAAAAGGGGCTGCTCAAGCGTGACGAGAGCCAGCGCAGCCACCTGTACGGCGCCGCCCTGCCGCAGGCCCGGGTGCAGAAGGCCCTGCTCGACCGGTTGCTCGAGACCGCCTTCGGCGGCTCGGCGCTCAAGCTGGTGATGCAGGCGCTCGGCGGCCGCAAGGCCACCCCCGAGGAGATCTCCCGCATCCGCGAGCTGCTCGACAACATGGAAAGAGGTGGAAAATGATCTTCGCCGCGAACATCCTTCCCGGCCACGTCGTCAACGCCCTGGGCTGGACCCTGCTCCATTCGCTGTGGCAGGGGGCCCTGGCGGCCCTGGGCTTCGCCCTGTTCCTGTACCTGTCGCGCCGAGCCAGCGCCCGCGCCCGCTATGCCATGGGCCTGGCGGTACTGGCCCTGGTCCTGCTGGCCTCGCTGGCCACTTTCTGGAACCATTTCAACGCCCCAACCGGCCCCGGCACCCCGATCGTTTCAGCGGCCGCTGCGCCTGACGTCGCCGCGGGCGGATCCGCCGCCGCGCTGCCGCTCAGCCGGCGCATTTCGGTCTTTTTCGGCGGCTATTTTTCCCGGCACCTGCCGCTGATCGTCACCCTGTGGCTGCTGGGGGTGCTGTTCCTGAGCCTGCGCCTCGCCGGCGGCATGCTCTATGCGCAGCGTCTGAAGTACAGCCGCAGCCGCCCCCTGCCCGCGCCCTGGCCCGAGCGGCTGCAGGCGCTGGCCGCCAAGGCGGGGTTGCGCCGGCCGCTCAAGCTTCTCGAGTCCTTGCGCCTGCGCACGCCGGTGGTGATCGGCCACCTCAAGCCGTTTCTGCTCCTGCCCGCCGGCCTGGTCACTGGCCTCTCCACCGACGAGGTGGAGGCGCTGCTGGCCCACGAGGTCGCCCATGTCATGCGCCGCGACTACCTGGTCAACGTGCTGCAGAACCTGCTGGAGATCCTGTACTTCTTCCATCCCGGCGTGCGCTGGGTCTCCTCCTGCGTGCGCCAGGAGCGCGAGCATTGCTGCGACGACATCGCCGTCGAGCTGTGCGGCGACGCGCCCGGCTACGCCCGCGCCCTGGCCAGCCTGCAGGCGGACGGCGCCGCCCTGGCGACGCCGGCCATGGCCGCCTCGGGCGGCAGCCTGCTGCGGCGCATCACCCGCCTGCTGGCGCGGCCGCGGCTGGTCCACGATTTCCGCGAGGGGTTCCTGAGCGCCCTGCTGCTGGTCGCCGGCCTGCTGGGCATGCTCAAGCTCGCCGGGGCGGCCAGCCCCGGGAACGCCCCTGGCGGGGCGCCCGAGACAGCGGCGAAGCCTGCCGTCGCAACAGCGGCCGAAGCGGCCAAGGCGAAGAGCGGCAGCGGCTTTTCCTGCATCCTGTTCGCCCTCGACGCCGGCGGCAAGGTGAAACTGTCGGGCAAGTCGCCGGCGGGCCTAAAAGATGCGTCCGGGACCTGGATCGTCGACGAGAGCGACGGCCAAGTCGTCTGGTACATGGCCCTGGCCTCCAGGGCCCAGGGCGGCGAGACGCCTTTCGCCGACGAGGTCTCCCTGAGACAGGGGACCTACTCCTGGTACTTGCCGGCTGGGATGGCCGCCACGGCCGAGCTGTCAGGGGCGAGGCGGGTCCGCGAACGCCACGGCGGCAGGGAGGAGTACGTCCTGCAGGCCGAGCGCGAAGCGCTGTTGCGCAAGGAGGATGAGCGGGAAGAATTCCTGCGCCAGGAGGAGCGGATGGCCCGGGAGGAGGAGGCCCGCATCCGGCTCGAGACGGAGAAACGGCTCAAGGAAGAGAAGGCCCGCGCCGAGATGGACTTGAAGCGGATGCGCGAGGAGCAGAAACGGCTGGAGGCGGAGCAGCTGGCCCTGGCCGAGAAGGAGAAGCACTTGAGCCAGGAGGTGCAGGCCAAGGCCCGGCAGGAGATGGAGGAACTGCAGAAAAAGGAACAAGAGCTGGCCCAGGAGATGGTGAAGCTGAAGGAGCGGGAGAAACTGGAATTCGAACGGCAGCTCCAGGAGCAGAAGCAGGCGGAGGAGGAGCTGCGCGCGGCGGAGCTGAAGCTGCGCGCCGAGGAGGAGCGCCTGCGCCGCGAGGAGGCGAATCTCAAGAAGTTCCTGGAGCGGCTGGCCGTCGACGGCGTGATCGACCCGGCCGGGAGCTACGAGATCCGGCTGTCCGCCTCCGCGTTGACGGTCAACGGCAAGGCGCTGCCGGCCGAGGCGCAGCGGAAGTACCGGCAGCTGTTTGAAAGCATCACCGGCAGGAAACTGGACAAGGACCAGCCCGTGACCATCGTGCAGGAAAAATAGGTGAAGGCAAGCGAACTCTGAGTGTTCGTGTTCGTGTTAGTGTTAGCAGCAGCAATAAGCAGAACTCGGCATACGGTTTACGGTATACGGTTGACGGCAAAGCCATAATAAGAAAGAAGACGTAAAGGGGTAAAGCAAGAAGCGGATTCAGGGAAATTTCTTTCTGGCTGCTACTTTACCTCTCTGCCACTTTATCTCTCCACCACTATGTGTCCTGTCCGTACCAGTAAGAACGATCAGCCCCTGACTAGAAATCTTAAGCACCCAAGCGAGTTTGCCTTCGTTACGTCGAACGTCGAACTTCGAACGTCGAACCTTATCGCCATTTAGTTCTTATTTGAATCTCCAGAGATAGCTGGCCTTGAAGAACAGGCTGTTCTTCATGTTGATCAGCCGCCCGTCGCGCACCTGCCACTCGTTGTCGCGCCACTCCCGCCCCTGAAAGGACGAGCCGTAGCCCAGGTGGACGACCGTGCCCGGGATCAGGGTGAACGAGGCCAGCAGGTCGGTGAGCAGGTCATGGTCGTAGTCGTTCCAGCGCAGCGCCGCGCGCACGAAGAAGAAGCGGTTGAACTGGTAGGCGGCGGCCAGGTTGGCGATGGCCAGGGAGTACACCGAGGCGCCCCCTTCGGCCGGGCGCCGCCGCAGCGCGTCGTGCAGCAGCTCGAGCGACAGGCTGGCGCGGGCACCCGGCTGCAGCACGGCGGCGAAGCTCAGCGTCCGGCCGCGGGCGGGAAAGGGGACGACGGGATCGTAGTAGATGCGGTCGCCGACGTTGGCGCTGGCGCCCAGGTAGAGCCAGGTCCGCGGCTGCATCTCGGCCAGGGCGTAAAAGGCGTTGTTGCGGTAACGGCTCCACAGCCAGGCTTCGCGGCCGGCGCGGTATTCGAGGCGCAGGGCGCCGTTCCAGCGCGTGTAAAAGGTGACCCCGCCGCGCAGCACCGTGTCGTTCAGCCCGGTGGCGAAGTCGTGCAGGCGCAGGCCGCGGACGAAGGGCTGAACCCGCTTCAGGAAGGCGTCGGGCCGGGGATCCTTGGGCAGCAGGTTCGGCCCCAGGAAGAACTGCAGCTGGTCGAAGTTCGTGCGCAAGAGGAACGCCGAGGCCATGGCGAAATCCGCGCTGTAGCGCTCGTAGGCCAGCGAGGCGTCGAGCTCCGGCAAGGCGAACTGCAGCATGGCATTGAGCCCCAACCCGTTCTGGCCGGACTCGCCGGGGAGCTCCGTGCGGCTGTAGATGGCCGATGCGGTCAGGCGCAGGTTGGCAAGCAGCCGGTACTGCAGGTCGGCGCCCAGGGCGCTGTTGCGGTCGTCGCCGGCGTAGCGGCCGCTGTAGAGGAAGCCGAGCGAGTCGTCGCCGCCCAGCGCCAGCTTGAAGCGGCCGACGCCCCAGAAGGCATGGCCGCCGTCCTCGCCGGCAAGGCTTTCGTCGGCCGCCAGCACGGCGAACAGCGTCCGCCCGGCCGCGCCGCTCACCTTGGCGGCCCAGTCGGGGTCGACGATGCGCCGCGTGTATATCGCCGCCGACATCATGCCGCCGGAGACCAGCCCGAAGTCGATGGCGTTGGTCCCCTCCATGAAGAAGGGGCGTTTCTCGCTGTACAGGAGGGGGTAGCGGCGGTTCACCTCGACCTGGAAGGCGTCGCTCTCCACCTGGCTGAAGTCGGGGCGCAGCGTCGCCTCGGCGGTGATCGACGACGTGACGCCGTACTTCAGGGAGACGCCCAGGCGGGCGGCGGTGTCGCGCTCCCCCCAGCCGCCGCCGTCCACGCGGCCGCGGTCGCTGCTCACGGTGAAGGAGGGCAGCGCCTCGAAGGCGAACTCCTTGCGCAGTCCCCGGTACTCGACTGTAGCCATGGCGTTGAACTGCGACTCGCCCGCCTTCATCTCGGGCCAGGAGCCCATGGCGCCCAGGCGCGGGACGTTGCGCATGAAGATGATCCCCATGCGCACCCGCTCGCCGCTCTTGTAGCGCAGGCTTTCCAGGGGGATGGCGATCTCCACCGCGTAGCCTTCCGTGCCGACGCGGGCGGCGCTCTGCCACACCCAGTCGGGGGAGAGGTCGAGGTTGGAGCTGTTGACCGCCGAGGTGAGGCCGTCGGTCTGGCAGCCGCTGGGGTTGACGTAATACTCGAAGCTGGACTGGCGGTTGTCGAGGGGGTCGAGGATGACGCCGATCCAATCGTCGCGGCTGCTGGCGTCCCGCTTGGCGATGGAGGTCTTGATCCCGCCCGGCTGGTCGTCGTGGCACAGGAAGGCGAAATAGAGATGACGCGGCGAGTAGGCGACCCAGATGTCGGTGGCGACGCCCAGCCTCCTGCCGAGCATCGGGCTGAAGGTGATGAACTCGCCGGTCAGCGGCGGCCGCTGCCACGCCGCGTCGTCCAGGACGCCGTCGATCGCCACCGGCACGTCGACCCGGAGCGCCTCGATCGTTGCCGGCGCGGCGTCCGCGGCTGTCAGAACGCCCGACAGCAGGAGCAGAGACGGCAGCAGTACCCTTGGGTTAGATCGCATGGCAACATTATAACTGAAAGGCAAACAAAGTGATTGGTGATTAGTAATTCGTGATTTGTAGCGGCAATAATCGGCAAATGCGATTCCAATCACGAATCACTAATCACTAATTACTTGTTTTAATGCGCCGGGATCACTTCGCTACGGGTGAGGCTGTTGTTCGCCTCGTTCAGCTCGACGATCAGGTTGGCCGGGTCGGCCACGCCGGTGCAGCGATAGGTGGTCGATGTCGGGCTGGGCGGGAAGAGGTAGCGGGTGCTGATCACCGAGCGGCTGCGGTCGGGATCGGCCGGGTCGTAGGCGAAATGGACGTCGTGGAATCCGCTCTGCTCCACCTGGGTGCCGTCGAGGTCGACGCTGTCCACCCGCGTGCCGTTGACGAAGACATCGACGCGGCCGCCGCTGCCGCGGGGGATGGCGGCCGGGCCGCGGTTGACCACGGTAACCAGCAGCCGGCACTCGGGCGGCGCGCCGGTCGGCGAACCGGTATGGGCGAAGCCGACGATCTGCAAGTCGGGAACCACCGGCCGGGTGATGTGGATGCGGCACAGGGCGACGTTGTTCTCCTCGTTGCCCTCGCGGACCGACCGCCCCGGGTCGACGACCGCGGCCAGGTAGTAGTCGCCGGCCGGCGTGTCCTCCGGGATGCGGTTGTTGCCGTTCAGGGTCACGCTGGCCTTGGCGCCGGCAGCGAGTGAACTGACGAACTCGCGACCCCCCTGAAGCAGGACATCCTCCTGATAGGCGGAGGAATAGAGGGCATAGTCCACCGGCACCACGGCGTCGTGCGACAGGACCAGGTCGAGGGCGAACTGTCCGGCGGGCACGCCGCTTTTATTCTCCACCCAGACGGCGATGTCACTGCCCAACTCCTGGCCGGCCGTTGCCGTGCCAGGGCACTTGATAGTGGGCGCCAGGTCTGGAAGCGGCAACGGCATCGGCTTCTTGGCCGCGGGGATGTCGGCCGCCGCCGGCAGGGCCAGGAGCGACAGGATCGCGAAAAGCGGCAGCGCGCCGCGCCGGTGCTTTTGCATCTTGACCTCCTGGTGCCTAGGTGTTTCCTGACAATTACATATTGAATCGGCGCGCCATATCTCATGGATTGCAGCGGGAAAAACAGATTGACGAAGCTCAGGGAAAACAGAGGGAAGAGAGAGGGAGGAATGAGGGAAGAGAGAGTGGGAAAAGCCCGGGTCAGCGCCTCTTTCCCACTTTGTCTTCCCTCTGCCTTCCCTTTGTCTCAGATATGCTTCCTCATGCCGAACGATACCGCGATCCAGGCGACGGTCAGCAGCGCGAAGCCGATGATCGAGGGAACCAGCGACTCGGAGATGCCGCCCAGCAGCAGGGCCTTGTCCAGCGCCCCCGGGCTCCCCTCGAGCTCCCAGGAGATGCGGGTGAGGGTGAGGGCCAGGCCGGTGACGACGCCGACGATGCTGGCGTAGGTCGTGGCGACCGAGAGCGGCCGGATGAACGCCAGCTTGACCTCGGACGGCTTCACCAGGAACGAGACGGAGACCCCGACGGTGAAGAGCCCCAGCGACAGAATGAACAGCGTGACCGCAATGCCGACGATCATGTTCGCCTCCTTGAGCTTCATTCTCGCCATCATGACGCTTGAGGGGGCGGCGGCGTGACAGTCGGTCACATTATCCCGGCGATTCCGTTATAATATCCCAGGGGAGGAGATGACCGGCGAAGACGGGCAGGAATTGCTCGGCAGGCTGCGGCGGGGCGACAAGGCCGCCCTGCATGCCCTCTACTGCGCCTGCCAGCCACGGTTGTTCTCCTATCTGCTGCGCCTGTCGGGACGGCGAGAGGTCGCACAGGACCTCTGCTCGGAGGTCTGGTGCCGGGCGGCCGCCAGGCTGGACACCCTGCGTCCCGACAGCCGGCTTCTCCCCTGGCTTTTCGTTATCGGCCGCAATCTTTTTTTCAGCCACTGCCGCTGGCGCAGCCGGGACGTGCACTACCTGAACGAGCTGCGGCTGGCCGCGGCGGACTCGCCGCCGACGCCTCCCGACGAGGCGCTGCGGACCGAGCGTAAAGCGGCGCTGGAAGTGGCGCTGGCCAGGCTGCCGGGCGTCTACCGCGAGGCGGTCGTGCTGGTCGCCGTCGAGGGGCTGACCCGCGAGGAGGCGGCCGCGGTGGCAGGGATCCGCGTCACCGCCCTGCGCCAGCGCCTGTCGCGAGGACTGAAGGCGCTGAAGGAGATCCTGGCCGAAAAGGGCAGCCTGGACCAGAGGGGGAATCATGAATGAGTTGGAGGGGAACCGCAATGCCCGGCTGCTGGAAAGCCTGGCGAAGCTCGACGGCACCGCCGTGCCGCCGTCGCTGGATCCAGAGCTCGAGTCGCGCCTGCTGAGCCGGCTGTCCCGCCGCCGGCGCCGGCTGCCATTTCCCTGGGACCTGGTCCTGCTGGCGCTGCTGCTCGCGATCCTGGCCTGGGACGTGGTTCGAATAGTCAGGCTCTTGATGCAATAGATCCGGCGAAACAGTGAGTAGTAATTAGTGATTAGTGATTAGATGCAGCAAAAGGAAGAGCGCTGCCTTGTGATCCGATATCAGTAACTGGTGATTGGAACAGCATGGGGCGATCCATCGCTGTTTCTCATCACAAATCACTTATACTTGTCACTATGGCTCGAATTGCAACTGACCCGTTTCCGTGGTAAAATTCACTCTCAGTTCGAAAATCCACCCATCTTTCCGAGAGAAAAATGAGCGAACACGAACACTTGGGCTTTAATAGTCTATTGATCCACGGCGGCGTCGAGGCCGACCCCCTGGGCAGCGCCACGGTGCCGATCTACCAGACCTCCACCTTCGCCTTCCGCAACGCCGACGAGGGCGCGCGCCGCTTCGCCGGCGAGGACGACGGCTACATCTACACCCGGCTAGGCAACCCGACCATCGCCACCCTGGAGCGGCAGATCGCCATCCTGGAGAAGGGCTTCGGCGGCGTCGCCGTCGCCTCGGGCATGGCCGCCGTCTCGACCATCTACGTCGCCTTCCTCAAGGCCGGCGACCACATCGTCTCCACCGCCGCCGTATACGGCCCCTCGCGCGGCATCATGGAGTCCTACTTCAAAAAGTTCGGCGTCGAGAGCACCTACCTCAGCACCGCCGACCTGGACGCCGTGCGCGCCGCCATCCGCCCCAATACGCGCATGCTGTACGTCGAGACCCCGACCAACCCCACCATGGAGCTCAGCGACATCCGCGCCCTCAGCGCCATCGCCCGCGAGCACAAGCTGGTGATGGTGGTCGACAACACCTTCTCCAGCCCCTTCCTGCAGCGGCCCATCGAGATGGGCGCCGACATCGTCTTCCACTCCATGACCAAGTTCATCAACGGCCACGCCGACATCGTTGCCGGCATGATCATCGCCCGCAACGAAGAGCTCTACAAGGCCGTGCGCCAGGCCATGATCGGCATGGGCGGCAACATGGACCCGCACCAAGCCTACCTGGTGCTGCGCGGCGTCAAGACCCTGGCGTTGCGCGTCCAGCGCGCCCAGGAGAACGCCCAGCAGGTCGCCGAATACCTGGAGCGCCACCCCAAGGTCGCCTGGGTCAAGTACCCGGGGCTGAAGTCCCATCCGCAGCACGAGCTTTCCAAGAAGCAGATGGACGGCCCGGGCGCCATGATCAGCTTCGAGCTCCAGGGCGGGCTCAAGGCGGGCAAGGTGCTGATGGACAACGTGCGCCTGGCGCTGCTGGCCGTCTCCCTGGGCGGCATCGAGACCCTGATCCAGCACCCGGCCTCCATGACCCACTCCAAGATGGCGAGGGAGAAGCGCGAGGCCGCCGGCATCACGGACGGGCTGGTGCGCTTCTCGGTGGGCATCGAAGACCTGAAGGACATCATCGCAGACCTGGAGCAGGCGTTAGAAAAAGTGTAAGTTCCCGGCGGACGGCATACGGTAGACGGCGTACGGCAACAGCAAGTAAACGGTCTTAAATTTATATCGATAGAAATCTCCGGGGAAATTGGATTAAGGCAGTTTTCTTTTATCAAGTTCGATGTTTTGCGGTTACCGTCAGCCGTGCGCCGTCCGCCGTATGCCGAGTTCAACTTGTGTTAGGCTGAAATCCTCATCCTGATCGCCCGGGCCAGCTCGTCCGGCTCGTCCGTTCCGACGCGGATGCGGCTGCCGTCCTTGTTCGTGATCTCGACCGCGTCGAGGCCCGACACGTTGTACAGCGGTCCCCACGGCCCGATGCGCAGCCCCCAGCCGTAGTACCACTTGTTGCGCACCCGCACCGCGTTGCGGATGGCGCCGATGCGGATTGTCTTGCGCACCAGGCCGATGCCGAAGCGGATGCGGACCGCCTCGTGGTCGACCGTCACCGTCAGCCAACCGAACAGGAGGATCATCACCGCCAGCAGGCCCATGGTCAGTGAGAGGGGGAACCAGGTTTCGGGCCTGGGCTTGAAACGGATCCCCGCCGCGGCGATGAACAAAATGCCCGCGACCAGGCCGCCGATCACCATCCAGCCGGTTTGCGTGTGCTTGTACATAGTGGAACCAGTATAACCGAATTCCTGGTGTTAGTGTTTGTGTTAGTAACAGCATAGGAACGAGTAATTGTGATGCGTAACGCGCGGCGAGAAACAACAATAGACTGAATGTTGAACCATCTGGGCAATGCTTTTTCTTCCCTACACCTTACGCCCTGCGCCTTACGCCGTGTTGCTTAAGTTCATTGAGCCAAGTAGAACAGAGCTGCTCCTGCGATCAGCAAAACGAGCAAAAGCCCTGTCACGATCGCCGTCCGGGCCGCGGAGCGCTTGGACGCCAGCCGCAGCCGCTGCGCCGTTTCCTCGTCGAATGCGCCCAGCGCCTGCTGCAACTGCAGCAGCCAGGCTTCCAGCCGCGCCCACTGCCGCCAGGAGGCGAGCAGCCACAGCAGCGGGCCGCCAGCGACGAACATGGCCTGGTTGGCGAGACGGCTGAAGCTGGCCGGATTGAGGGCCAGGTAGGCCAGGATATAGACCTGGAAGGCCAGCGCCGGGGTCGCGCCCAGCAGCAGGGCCAGGGCCGGCCTCCGGCGGCGCCAGATTTCCATGTCGGTCGCCAAGGCCTGTACCAGGGGCAGGGGAGCGTCCTGCCGGCTCCAGCCGGCGCACCAGGCGAGCTGGATAACGCCCAGGATGGCGCACAGAAGCGAAAAGCCGGCCGCGCCCCAGGCGGCGGCATTCATTCTGCCGGCAAACACCGTCAGGGCGGCTCCCAGGAACGGCAGGGCGCCCAGCTTCAGCCAGCCGTCGCAACGCATGCGGCGCCCCAGGCGCGCGGTCTCCGACCTGCCATCGGCCGCTTCCTGAGGCGGAGCGTCGGGAGGGCGGACAGAACCGGAACTCTCCTGCAGCCACATCTCGCGCAGTTCGTCGTGCTCGCCGTTCATCTTTCCTCCTCGCCCGTCAGCATGGCCTTCAGCCTGGCGCGGACGCGGTGCAGGCGCACGCCGGCGGCGTTGGCGCTGATGCCGGCGACCTCGGCGACCTCGTCGGCGCCGCACCCCTCCAGCATCAGGTAGGCCAGGGCGCGCTCGCCCGGCTCCAGGCGCGCCAGCGCTCCGTGCAGCGCCAGGCGTCGGCGCTGCCCGTCGTCGCCGGGACTATGTGCCGGATCGGCAATGTTCCCGGGCTGTTCCAGAGGATCAGGTCGCGGCCGCCTCTTTCGCCGGCGCAGGAAGGTCAGCGCCGTGTGCAGCGCCACCTGGTACATCCAGGTGCTGGCCTTGGACCTGCCGGCGAAGCCGGGCAGCGAGCGCCACCACTGCAGGCGGATCTCCTGCTCCAGGTCGGCGGCGTCCTCACCGGACGGCGTGTAGAGGCGGGCCACGGCGGCGGCGATGCGGCCGTGCTCGGCCAGCAGGGCCAGGTAGGTCCCCTCCAGCCGCTTGTCCGCCCCTTGCTCCATGCCCCTATTCTATCTCATCGCCGCGGCGGGCAGAAGGCCGGCGCTCAGGCCATGAAATAGACGGCGCAGCCGAGCAGAACCACTGCGCCGATGGCCGCACCCAGCACCAGGCGCGCCCTTTGGCTCAGCCCTTTCCGGCCCCACAGCGCCAGCCAGACGATGACCGCCGCCAAAACCCCGCCGCCCAGGTCGTCGCCGCCGATCCCGGTTTGCTTGACGACGCCTGGGTGCAGGAAATAGATTAGGACGGCGAACGCCAGCGCCGCCGCCACTCCCGTTGCCATCAGCCATATTTTCGTCTTCTCGTTCATTTCTTGCCTCCTGGGTTCCGTCAATGCTTTGTCCATATCCACTTAATAAGTCGCCCAGTGCCCGCTGTTTCTTACATTAATATTCTTAGTGCCAGTGACAGTGTCAGTATCAGCAAGAACGATCAGCACCTGACTAGAAATCTTGAGCCACCAAGCGAATTGGCTTTCGTTACGTGGAACGCTGGACATGGAACGTGGGACCTCGATGCTCTTCTAGTGCATCTTTGCATGTCTTGAGCTGTCTGCTATCATGGAACCAAACTGGGACGGGGCCATGGAAGAGCAGGACTTCTTTTGTGACGAGCTGGCGACCACGCCGCATCCCGAGACCGGCCTGGTCCTGGTCACCGGCGCCACCGGCTACGTCGGCGGCCGGCTGGTCCCGGAGCTGGCCCGCCGCGGCTACCGCGTGCGTGCCGTCGCCCGCGCCGGCGCCGCCGCCTACCGATCCAAGTGGCCCGGCGCCGAGTGGGTGGAGGCCGACGCCCTGAAGCCGGAGACCCTGGACGCCGCCCTGGCCGGTGTGGACACCGCCTACTACCTGATCCACTCGCTGACGCTCAGCGCCCGCCGCTTTGCCGCAGCCGACCTGCAGGCGGCGCGCAACTTCCGCCTGGCCGCCGCCCGCCAGGGAGTGCGGCGCATCATCTACCTGGGCGGCCTGGGCGACGTGCGCGGGCCGCTGTCGCCGCACCTGCGCAGCCGCATGCAGGTCGCCGAGGAGCTGGGGCAGGGGCCGGCGGCCCTGACCATCCTGCGCGCCGCCGTCATCATCGGCTCGGGCAGCGCCTCCTACGAGATCATCGCCGGCCTGGTGCGCCGGCTGCGCGTGATCCCCCTGCCGCCGTGGACGCGCACGCGCTGCCAGCCGATCGGTATCCGCGACGTGGTCAAATACCTGGTCGGCGTCCTGGAGGTTGAGGATACGGCCGGCGGCTCCTTCGACATCGGCGGCCCCGACGTCCTGACTTACCGCGACATGCTGCGCGCGCAGAAGGAGATCGCCGGCCGGCGCATCGTCTGCTTCCATGTCCCCTTCGCCAACATCTCCTTTTACGCCTACATGGCCTCGCTGTTCGTGCCTGTGCCGGCGTCGGTGATCCGCAACCTGCTGCGCAGCATCGGCAGCGAGGTGGTCTGCAAGGAGTCGGAGATCCGCCGCTTCCTGCCGTTCGCCACCATTCCCTACCGCGAGGCGCTGGTGCGGGCGCTTTCGCGCGAGGAGCAGGACCGCATCCATACCCGCTGGTCGGACGCCTGGCCGCCCGCCTTCGAGCTGGCCATGAAGCTGGACCAGCTGCCCGAGGCGCCGCAGTACGGAAGAGCCTACTCGCTGGAAAGCCCCAAGCCGGCGTCGGCGCTGTTCCGCTCCGTCTGCCTGATCGGCGGCCGCCAAGGCTGGTTCCAGAGCAGCTTCCTTTGGCGCCTGCGCGGCCTCGTCGACCGCCTGCTGCTGGGCATCGGCACGGCGCGCGGCCGCCGCAGCCATGCTTCCCTGCGCGTGCACGACGTGATCGACTTCTGGCGCGTGGAGGAGCTGGTCCCGGACCGCAAGCTGCTGCTGCGGGCGGAGATGAAGCAGCCGGGCAAGGCTTGGCTGGAGTTCAACGTCGAGGACCTGGGCGACCGCCGCCGCCTTTCCGTCCGCGCCCATTATTACGCCAAGACCCGGCCGGGCAAGCTCTATTGGTATTTCTTCCTGCCGTTCCACATCTTCATATTCCGCGACTTGATCCGCGGCATAGAGAAGAGGAGCTGACAGGTCTTGAACACCTTGTGGTAGTGATCGTGGTAGTGGTAGTAGCAGCAATGAGACGAACTGTCGGGACAAGTAATGCGTGATGAGTGATAAGTGATAAGTGATGAGAAATAGCAATAGCTCGATCATTGCAGCTATCTTTTAACTCTTTCTTTCCCAGCGTGGAATCCCACTCGGAGCTGGCGCTCCTCGGGGACGCCGCCCCTGGCGGGGCCGGCAGCGTGGAACCTCGTTACTCTGGATGCCCTCTCTTCAAAGCCCTAGCCCCTAACTAGAAATCTTAAGCACCCGAGCGAATTGGCTTTCATTACGTCGAACGTCGAACTTCGAACGTCGAACCTTGAAGCTCTGTTAGTTCCTCTTCCCGTTCTATGTTCTATCGTTTGACTTCTCCCCCGTCTCCTTTTATAAAGGTATTGCTTGATGGGAGGGGAGAATGAAATTCAAGACCATGGCGATCGTCACCGGCGTCGCGCTCCTGGCGCTGGGAATCGGCTACTTCTTTTTCGGGGCCATCATCGTCGGCCGCTGGCAGGTCGAGCCGACCGCCGGCGTGCTGCTGCTGGCCCGGCGCATCGGCTGCAGCTACCTCGGGCTAGCGCTCGTCTTTTTTCTGGCCCGCAAGGCGCCGCCGTCGATCGCCCGCACGGCCCTGAGCGCCGGCGCGGTGGCCATCACCCTGCTGCTGGCCGGGACCGGGGTCTACGCGCTGGCCATGGGCCATGCCGGGAAGGGGATCCTCATCAGCGCCGCCGTCGAGCTCCTGCTCGGCCTGGGCTTCATCTGCGTGCTGCTCACGGAGAAAGCGACGGCGTAGAACTCGTAGTGCCCCGCTTTGTGCCGGCACGGCCTTTCCGCAACCCTTCGCGACCCGTGAAGGAACTCGGCATGCGGTTGACGGCATCCGGTCTGCGGGCAAGCCTTGAAGCCGAATAAGCCTGTCCATTTGCCACCGCCGTCGGCCCCGGCGCCTACAGCCGAGCTGCCGCTGTCCGCCGCGTTCCGGGTTCGGGATTCCGCGAACGTCTGATTCGTTGATTTTTCGGCCTGCTGCCAAGCGCGTGGCCTGCCGTTCCCGGAACTCTTCATGGCGGCAGGAGCGTGGGATATACCCGCTGGGCAATCCGCGCGGGTTCCCGCAGCCGGCCGGGTGCGGGAAATCACGGCTTTTGGTGGTTGTTTTTCGCGAAAATTGGCATGGATGTTGCTTTCGAATCGGCATGAGGAATAGAATGAAAAAAGCGAGGAGGTTCGGCATGGACAAAAAAATTGGAGTGACGCGGCTGGCGCTGTCCCTGTTCGCCGCGCTGCTGATCGTATCCTGCGGCAAGCCCGCGGCGGAAACAGGCCAGGCGCCGGCGGCTGGGTCTTCGCCGCAGGCAGCCGCAACGGGTGACGGCCTGCCTTTCGAGCTCGTGTCGATCGAGCGGGTCGACGCGCAGCAGTCGAATTCGGCCGCGGGCAACACCGTGTATTGGGATAAGGATGGCGCCGAAAGCGGCGTGCTGATCGTCCTCAAGCTGAAGAAGCCGGCGGAGCTGGAGTATTACAGCTCCGACTTCTCGCTGGGCTATGAGGACGAGGCGGGCATCCCCCGCAGCGCCTGCGTGGGGATCTCCTCGGGCGTGGCGACCACCGACCTGGTCAAGCTGTCCTCCTGGATGCTGGCCGGGGCCATGTCGCGCTCCTGGGCCAGCCTTGGGAAGCCCTTTTTCGGCGTCCTCTTCGGCGTGCCCAGGAAGGTAACCAGGGTCACGCTCTTCTACGCCGCGCCGCTGATGAAAGACATCGAGATCGCCGCCGCCGCGGCGAACGGGGGTGCCTCGTGAGCCGGGGAAGGAAGCTCCGTCCCTTCGCGGCGGCGCGCGGCGCGCTGCTGCTGGCCGTCATGGCAACGGCGGTTTCATGCGGCGGCGGCAAGGAGACGGTCCGGGCAACGGGCGGGGCGGAGGCGAAAAAAGCCGCCGCCGAGGCGGTTGACACCTCGACCAGCGCCGACTGGCAGGCGAACTGCGCCCAGTTCCGCAGGTACAACGGCGAGCTGATCTTCACCGCCACCGAGACGACCGCGGCCGACGGCAAGCGCGCCGTTGCCTGGATGGCCAACGACCGCGGCGCCTTCCTGGCCGTTTTCCGCGACCTGACCCTGGACGGCGTGCCGGAGCTGAAGCAGCGCCGCGACCGCATCGTCGCCGAGGCGGAGAAGGCGCCCGGGGACAGGACTGTCGCCATCTTTCCGGACCTGAGCGCCTTGATCGACTCGCTGTGGAGTGACATCGCGGCCGCGGCCAGGAAACACGGCGTGGACTGCAAATAATCCGGAGACGCCCCTCCTTCCGCCGATAAGATGGGGATGGACCCCTGCTTCTTGCGTTCGGCGGCATGGCTCCATGGCGGCGGAAACGATCGTCTTCCATATTCCTTCGGGTATCCGGCATGCCCGCTGGAGTATCACCGGATCGGGGAACTCGCCGTGCCGCGCCCGGCCCGCTATCCGGAAATCCAGGCACATCGGTGATCACGGCATGCCGAACCGCGCCCGCAGGCGCCTGGCACTTGCCTTGCTTTCAGGTCAGGTGAAGGCCCTGCCGCCAGGCGGGCCGGGAACTCACGGAGGTGCATAAGTGAAGGCAACGGATTTTTCGGGGAAATGGGACGAGTTCATGCTGCAACTGAGCAAGGAGGAGCTGGCGGGGGCGGAGCAGCCTCCCCAGTTGCTGCTGTGCTGCCAGGACGGCGCCATGTCGGTCCGGCTGGCCGGCGGTATCCCCGACGCCGCCCGGGCGATGCTGGCCGGTGAGGTCGAGACCATCGGCTTCGATGACGGCCGCGGGGCCGTCCGTTTTCCCCTGCGCGCCGGCGGGGATATCCTCGGTTTCCTCGGCCTGCTGGGGCAGGGAAACTACGGGACGGAGCGGCTGGTCATCAAGAACGGCATCGCCCTGCGCCTGCCCGTCGCCGACCGCCAGCGGCTGCGCCAGTCGCTCGGCCTGCAGCAGATATTCGCCGTTGGCCCGGCCAGCCGATTGGGGCAGGAGACCTTCATCTGGTGGTGAAACTGTAACGAGTGAAAGGAGAAAGAACCAACCATGAACGGACAAACATTGACGGAAGTCGAACTGCTTTCCTTTCCGCCGTCGCCGGCGGAGGCGAACCCGCGGGTGCGGCACGTCCTGGACGAGATCGCCCGCCTGGCTCCCGGCCGCGTGGTCATTGTCGGCGGCTGGGACAAGTTCCTGGCGCGGCAACTGCAGACCAGTTTTTCGGGCCAGTACCAAATCCACGTGAACGACTCCTGCAGCCTGGGTTGGCTGCGCCGGACGGTCGAGGAGATCCGCTCGGGCGGGCAGAAGGCGATCCTGATGTCCAATTTCCCCCGCGATTCCTCGCGGTTGGGCGTCTGCCCCGAGTCGGAACAGGCCACCGGCGTCGCCATCTTCTTCTGGGGGACCTATGCCCCCGGTTATTATGAGAGCGTATTCCACGGGCTGTCCAAGGGCGGGCACATCCAACTGGCCCAGCTTCTCGTGGACCCGGCGGGGGACTCGGACCTGCTGAGCAAGGAGAGGCAGCAACTGACGGCGTGCACGGACAAGGCCCAGTGCCAGTCCCTGATCCGGGGGATCCTCCAAAGCCTCGAGGGCGACGCCAATTGCCAGGTGGCCAACTACGGCGGTGTGCTGATGCCATAGGCCCGGCCGGGCAGCAGCAGGGCTTTCATCGCACTGCCTTCCCGGTGATGACGATCCGCCCCTTATTCGATCTCCCCGGCGGCCAGGCGTAGGACCTGTATCTCATGTCGGGTTCTCCTCGGGGACGCCGCCTGTGGGGGCCGGCAGCTTTGAACCTCGATGGACCGTCGTGCTGGTAAGCCGCTGGCTAGATCCAATTTCCTGACAGATCAGCCCTGATCCTTCTTGACATAATTGGGCTGTATCTCTATAAACAGTTCGTCCTTGGGGAGGGGAAGCCAATGAAATTCGTGGGAATGACTCTGATCATGATTCTGCTGGCGATGTGCATGCCGGTCCTGGCCGCGGATGCTCCGCTGACCGTGACGGTGGCGCCGGAGCGGGTCTGGATCGTGGAAGGCGACGGCTTCCGCAAGGTCAACTTCGACTTTCTGGTTGCCAACTCCAGCGCCATGCCCATGGAGATCGTGGAGCTGAAACTGATGGTCCGCGGCCAACGTGGCGATTTCGAGCTCGGCCGCGAGCTCAACCGCCAGGGGATGATCCCCAGCATCAGCAGCCTGATCACGACGGAGATTCCCGCCGGCAAGACCGTGCAACTGCTCAATCCCTTCAGCGAGTTCCCCGGGTCGGTCGACCTGGGCGTTCTCGAATACACCCTTGTCTTCGAGATAAAAGTCGCCGAAGGAGCCCCGGAGCCAGCTCCCATGGAGGTCAAGGTCCAGGTGCGGCTGCAGGAGTTCAAGCCGCGGACCCGGCTTTCTCTTCCCCTCAAGGGAAAGGTCTACATCATTGATGGCCACGATCTGATGGCCCATCACCGCCGCATCGACATGACCCACCCGCTGATCGTGGGGCTGGGCATGAAATACAACATCTCCCGCTTCGGCATGGACTTCGTGGTCGTGGACGGGGCCGGCAGTCATTTCAAGGGCGACGGCAAAAAAGTCGATGACTATTACGTTTTCGGCAGGCCGGTGCTGGCGCCGGCTACGGGGGTGATTGCCGATTGCATCGACGGCCGCCCCGACAACCGCATCGGCGAGTTCAACATGGACTACGACGCGCTGATGCGCACCAAGGACCTGCGGCTGTTCGGCGGCAATTTCGTGGTGCTGGACCACGGCGACGGCGAGTTCACCTTCTTCGCCCACCTGCGCAACGGCAGCCAGAAGGCGAAGACGGGCGACCGGGTGGCGGCCGGCCAGGAGATCGGCCGCGTCGGTAACTCGGGCGACTCCTTCTGGCCCCATCTGCACTTCCAGGTGATGTCGAGCGCGAGCTTCGACTGCGAGCTCTTCCCGGCCGTGTTTTCCCGCTACACCCTCTTCCGCGGGAAACGCTCGTTCAAGGTCAAGGACGGAATGCCGGATACAGGTGATTTGATCCAGCAAAGATAACAGACCCACTTTTGTGTTAGTGTTAGTGTTAGTGTTTGTGTTAGCAACAGCATGAAAACCAGCAATCGTAACGTGTAACGCTTTACGAGCAACAGCAATGGATCGAATGTTGATGCAGTTCTCAGTATGCCAATTTCCCCTGGGCGCAATGTGCAGGGAACGATGAAGCCCTTTTGCGGCTCAGTTCTTTCCTCCAGCGAGCTTTTTAATCCAGGCGACCAGGGCGTAAACCAGGGTAGCGATCACGGTAGTGAACGAACCAAAGTAAAACATGTAACCGAGAGCCATTCCGCCCTCACCCTTGAATCCCGAGGAGAAGGGCCAGAGGACGCCGTAGAGCAGCCCCGGGGAGCCTGATACTGCCAGCAGTGAGAGGATGATGCCGGGGCCAGGTGAAACCCGGTCCTTCAGGGTCCTGATCGCGACGAACTGCACCAGCAGCACCGCCAGGAGCGGCAAAACAAGGAGCAGGAAGAGGGGCATGACATCGCTTTCATTGCTGATGGCCGCGATCGTCATGGCCGCAAAAAAAGACAGTCCAAGCGCCGCCCCAACGCCAGGCATGACCCTAAGCACACTGGTCCTGGGGGGCTTCAGCAGGCCGAATAAAAAAATGGCCAAAGGAGTGATTCCCATCAGAAGGATGACGTGGATGATAAGCTCTCGGTGACGGCTCGCCCAGGAGCGGCCATGTCGCGCCCCGTGGGCACGCAGTTGCGCGACGACCTCCGCTCTTTTCTCGATCTCCGCGCGGTCGAGCAGCGACCACTCGCCGTATCCCGCGGGGTCCGGGTCAGCTCCGGATTCCAGGAGAAGTTTCATGCCCTGAAGATTGGAGCTCTCGTAGGCCAGTGCCAGCGGGGTCTTGCCCTGCATGTCCTGTTGGTTGAGAGGCACCTTGCGGGCCACGAAAAAGGCGAGCATCTCCTGCGCTTGCCTGAATTTTTCGTCGGCCAGTTCATGCAGGACGTTCTGCTTCCTGAAATTCACGGCCGCCGCGTCGGCGCCATGGCGGAGCAGCAGTTCGACGCAGGCGCGGTCACGGCAGGCGAGGAAGAGGGGCGTCTCTCCGTCCCGATCCTGGGCATCGACCGGTGATCCCTTGCTGAGCAGCAGGGCCAGCAGCTCCGGGTTGTGTTGGGCGGCCGCCCAGTGCAGCGCCATGCTGCCGTTCCTGTCCCGGCGGGCGACGTCGACTCCATGCTCGACGAGATAGGCTGCCTGGAGCAGGTCCTCCTTGGCGCAGTAGACCCATAGAGCTGTATTGCCTTTGGAGTCAACCTGTCCGATGTCCACTTGCCTGGCGAACAGTTCATCAGCCATTTGCTCCCAGCCTATGCCGCGCAGGTAGAACCAGCGGTTTTGCCCCCGGTTGTCCACGGCGTGGGCGTTCGCGCCCTGCTGCAGCAAGTAGAGCGCGTCGGCCGGAGCTGCCTCCAGGAAGAGGGTCCTGCCCTCTCCGTTCCGGTCTTCAAGCGAGGCTCCGCGGCGAAGGAGCATCGGCAGAACCTCGTTTTTTGCCAGGAACACCGGGGTGCGGCCCTTGAGGTCGGCTTGGCGCAGGTCAGCGCCCAGACCGATGAGGAAATCGACGAAGCGAATGTGCTGGCCAGGGTCGCGATAGGGCGCGGTCCAGCCATCGACTATCTTCGCGGTCGTCGGAATCATCGTGTCGTAACGGACCGCCAGGTGAAGGGGAGCCTGGCCCTCCGCGTTGGCGCCGTTGACCGGCACCCCGCGCGCCACCAGCCTGCGAATGAGCTCCATGCGCCGTTGCAGCGAGTCGTCCGGCCCGCCGCCGGCACGGCTTTTCGGCAAGATCTTGACCGCCCTTACTGAGGAGACCGGAGGCGGAGGCATGACGACCTCATGGACAGGGAAGCGTTGGCCGTCAACCTCGATAAAACGGTCGGTAGGGCGCTGGGAAGGAGGCGGCTCAGGCGGCATGATCAGCCCCGGGGCGATCAGGGCATGGATGAGCGAGTTGCCGTTCCGGTCCCTGACGTTCAGGTCGGGAATGCGCTCCAGGTTCGTCTCCAGGTATTGGATATCGTCATTGCGCAGGGATTGGAACAGCATGCGCGTATCGGCCTCGCTCCATGGCTCCCGGCTTCCGGGCAGATTCCGGCTGACTGCGGCCGCAAGCAGAATGATCCACAGGATTTTCCTCATTTCTCTCCCTCTCGCCATGGCGGCATACACGATCTTATTGAATTCATCAAGGCTTTTCAAGCGCGTCCCAACAATCTGCTGGTCTCCTGCTTAGCATGGTTATCCCGTGAATGATAATGTCCATTGTGCAGGGCCTTCGTGGCGTCGAATTCCGCTCGGAGCTATTGCTTCTCGGGAACGCCGCCCCTGACAGTGCTTCAGCCGTTCACCGTCGACCAAGCACCGTATTCTTCGCTTTTTCCTTTTACCTTTTGCCTTTTTCCTTAATAATTCTCTTCTTTCTCATTTTACCCCTTTACCCCTCTACCCCTTTACCTCTATAATCTTCCAATGAATCATCCCCTGCTGAACGATCCCTCCGAGTTCCCTGCCGACTCCGTCCTGGCGCGCTGCCTGGGCACCTGCTTTTCCTCCTGGACCGCCTTCATGAAGCTGCTGCACGAGAGCTTCCCCCAGGCCAAGCCGGAATGGCGCTACTACAAGGACGGCAAGAGCTGGCTGTGCAAGGTGGCCCACAAGAAGAACACCCTGTGCTGGGTCTCGATCTGGGACCGCTTCTTCAAGACGGGCTTCTATTTCACCGCCAAGGCCGAGGAGCTGATCAAAAGCAGCGCCCTGGACCCCGCGCTCAAGCATTCTTTCCTCCACCCCAGCGAGAAGTCCAAGCTGCGGCCGATCACCATCTATGTGCGCCGCAAGGCGGACCTGAAGGCGGTCAGGGAATTACTGGAGATCAAGGTCAAGCTGAAGTGACAGTGACCGTGACAGCGTCAGCAAGAAACTCAGTGAACTGACGTGATGAGTGATACGTGATGAGTGATGAGAAGCAGCAAGGGGCGAACTCTCTCTGGTGATTCGTAATTAGTGATTAGTGATTGGAACAGCATGGGACGATCTTCTGCAGCAATCTATCACTTGAGATCGTGCTGCGTTGTTACCGCCCTCTGTCTTCCAAGTTTGAAGATATGGGAATCTTGGGGACGGATTGTCAAAACGCAAACAAGTGACTGTCCTGCGTGCCTTCAAATGGGGGTCCCCAAAGAGTTGTCCCCATTTGCAAAAAGTAGAATAGGGGACAACCGGTCGGCAAAGATTGCATTGCGGCCGATTCCCTTATTTGTTACTTTTTTCGCATCTGCTCCTTCGCCGTTTTAAGGAACTTGCCGAAGGCCTTGTCCTTCCGGCGCTTCTCCACCAGGGACAGCTCGTGATGCGCCGCTTCCTTCTTCAGCTTGGCATAGCTCTCATAGCGGTCCGCGGCCAGCTCGCCGCGCTCGATCGCCGCCCGCACGGCGCAGCCCGGTTCCCCGGCGTGGCGGCAGTCGGCGAAGCGGCAGGCGCGGGAGAGGCCGCGGATCTCGCCGAAGCTGTCGTCCAGCACTTCGCCCGCTCCGAGGATGCCCAGTTCCCTCATTCCCGGCGTATCGACCAGCAGCGCCCCCTGTTCGAGGACGATCAGCTGGCGGCGCGAGGTGGCGTGCGTCCCTTCCCCGGTGGCGCTGGTGGCCTTGGTGGCAAACGCCTCGCGGCCGAGCAGGCGGTTGATGAGCGTCGTCTTGCCCACGCCCGACGAACCGAGCAGGCAGTAGGTCCGGCCCGGGACCAGGAACCGCCGGAAACCGTCCATTCCGGCATTGGTGGCATTGCTCAATGCCAGCACTTTGGCCGTGATGCCGGCCTGGCGGATGGCCGCGACCGTCTTTTCCAGCTCTACCGGGGTGACCAGGTCGGTCTTGGTCAGGACCAGCACCGGCTCGATGCCGCCGTCTCCGGCCATGACCAGGTAGCGGTCCAGCCGGTGCAGGTTGAAGTCGTAGTGGCACGACTGGACGATGAAGGCGGTGTCGATGTTCGCCGCGATCATCTGCAGGTCCACGTCCCGGCCGGCGGTCTTGCGGCGCAGGAAGGTCCTCCTCGGCAGGATGCCGTGGATGACGGCCGTCGTCCCTTCGTTGTGGTACTGGACGCAGGCCCAGTCGCCCACGCAGGGAAGATCCGCCGCCGCCGCGATGCTGAAGCGGAACCTGCCCGCGAGCTCGGCCGGCAGCTCAACGGACCCGTTGTGGATGAGGACGGCGCCGCGGTCGACCGCCGAGACGTGCGCGATGAAGCTTGCCCCGGCCGGCATCTCCGCTGTATGCGCGGAGAACCAGTCGTCAATTCCCAGCTTTTTCAGATTCAACATCGTCTCTTGTTCGTTCAATTTCGTTGCTCCTTTTCCATTATTACCGGTTGGATGGAATGTCGCCCGTCTTTCGATCAGGCGCTGCGGGCAGACGAAAAATTAACGAACAAGGACCATGTAGCCAAATTGTACGCAGCCGTCGATGGATTGTCAAGAGGATGGGGCTTCTGGGAGGCTTTCAGGGATGCCTGCAATTATGCAAAAGGCGTCTTTGCCCTGTTCTTGCTTCTGCCTGCCGCTGGCAGATTGGGAAGGGCTAGCGGGCGGGGTCGGGGCCGGGTTCGGGTTTTCCGGCAGCAGGCGGATCCTTCATTTCCGGTTCTGCAGAATTGTCGGGGACGGCGTCTTCCTCTTTTTCCGGGCGGTCCTCGGGATAATCCCCGTTATAATCCGTATAGAAAGGCCCGGGAACGAACTTGTTCACCATGCTGGAAAACAACCCCATGGCCCACCTCCCCTTATGGCTGTCCCGTGGACAGGCCCATTGTATTCAACTTGCCGGCGTGAATCAACTTTGTTTTGCCGCATGGCGCCAGGTCGGTCGTGAAGGAGCTGACGGAAAAACATGCCATTCCGGCGGAACGGCGGAAGGGTTACGGCGTGGGGCCGTTATGCCCGGTGCAGAGCAACAGGGCGGCGCAGGGAAGGCAAAAAACCGCCGGGTGGAACTGGCGGAGGCATAACGCCGCTGTGGGGCGCTCGCGGTCAGGTCTCGATTACCGAACCGGTTGCCATCACTTTTGAATGGCGGTCGCGCACTCTGTCCGGAGCTTCGCTTCGACCTTCAGCAGCTCTTCATGAAGAATCTGCAGGAATTTTTCCGGCAGCAGGCGGATGTCTTTTTTCTCCAATACTGATTTCCGGTCAAAAGAGTGGGTCAGCACGGTTTCATTACTCTCAAAATCAGCAATCTCGATGTCCATGGCCAACCGGGCATGCCACTTTTTTGCGCTATCCGACCTCTCGATGGCGTCCAGGTGGATCCTCATCACCCAGTCCGGATCACCGCTCGAGCCGTAGCGGATGACTTTCCTGAAAATTCCCCGTTGGTTCCAGAAAAGCGCAACGGCATCTTCCAGCAAATTATCCGGCGATTCCGCCCAGAGCGCCCGGGTATGATATTTCACCCGGAAGGGCTTGTCCCTGCAGGCGATTCGCAAATCCCTGTAGATCTCGTTGATCTCGGCTTCCTCCACCATCAGGATCTTGTTCAACCGCCAGTTCTGCCCCTCTTGCGGGAGCTCCGCCTGCAGATCGAAATAGTAGGGAGCGGCGCAAGCCCAATGAATCATGATGATCCCTGCTGCCCAGAGACGCTTCCCCCTTTTGCTGAACAGGAAAGGCCGCATTCCTTTCATGGCTTCATTTTGCGGTTTGCCGACCGGGAAGTCAATATCGGCACCCGCGTCAAGTCATAGGCTGACACAATTGACCTGACGATGGGTTGCCATGAAACTGCATGGTCATGATTCAGGACCTGACACCTGACCTGACCCCTGGCGCCGTTTTTTTCTTCTTGCCAGGGGCTATTGCTATTCGGGCAAAAGATCCATAAAATCGGGGTGGGGAAAGCTCAGCCGCTGCCGCGGAAGGCCTCGGCTTGCGCCGCGGAGCGTTTCCGCTCGCTTACAGGAGGAGGTGCTCATGCCCGATTTACTGACAATCGTAGCGATCGTTGCCGTGTTCATTTGCCTGCTCGGCATCCGCATCGTGTCGCAGTGGCAAAGCGGCGTGGTGTTTCGCCTGGGGAAATTCGTCCGCCAGATCAAGCCCGGGTTGAACGTCATAATCCCCGTCCTGGAATACGTGAAGCGCGTCGACATGCGCATCCGCACCATGGACGTCGTCCCCCAGGAGATCATGACCAAGGACTCGGTCCCGGTCAAGATCGACGCCGTGGTCTATTACAAGATCTTCGACGCGCCGAAATCGATCATTGCCGTAGAGAATTTCAGCCTGGCGTCCACCCTGCTGGCCCAGTCCAAGCTGCGGGACATCCTGGGCAAGAACGACCTGGACACCTTGCTGTCCAACAAGGACCAGATCGGCAAGGAAGTGCTGGCGGAACTGCAGGGGCCGACGGACGAGTGGGGCATCACGGTCCTCAGCGTGGAAATCAAGAACATCGAGCTGCCGGACAACATGAAGCGCGCCATGGCCAAGGAGTCCGAGGCGGTGCGCGAGAAGCGCGCGCGCCTGGTCAAGGCCTCGGCCGAAGAGGACGCGAGCCGGAAGTTCACCGACGCCGCCAAGACGATGGCTGAGTCCCCCAACGCGCTGATGCTGCGGCAGCTGCAGACCTGGCAGGAGATCGGCGCCGAGCAGAACAGCCTGATCATCCTGGTGCCCACCGAGTTCGCCGCGATGGCCAAGAGATTGCAGGACAACAAATAGATAAGAACCTCAACGAGGACTGTGGGACGGTGCTTGTTTTATCGCATTTAGCATGATAGGGTCGATCCATGCGCAGGGGGAATTCCGGCTGGCTCCTGGGACTCAATTTAGTCCTGGTCTTCCTTGTCGTCGCCGTGCTGCTGGCCTGGGATGCGCTCGAGCTGGTTGAAAGGCTATCGGTCGCCCAAGTTCGCGCCGTTTCCCGGGGGATCCGCATCGCCGGCCTGGCCGTCACCCTCATCGGCCTGGCCGGCCTCATCCGCGAGATCCGGCTCAGCCGCCGGCCGGGGAGCGGAAGGCCAGGCCCGCGCGTAGCCGCTCATCTTGCCGCGCCATTTCTCCTGCTCCTGGGTGTGGCCTATTTCCATGTCAAGGCCGCCGGCCCGGTCACCTATGCTCCGCCGGGCGGGGCGGCGTATGCCTATGAAGAGGTCAGGCTGCATTTACCCTGCGGCGACGTCCTGGCGGGAAGCCTGACCCTGCCCAGGGGAGCGGGCGCCGCCATCCCGTCCATGGTCCTCATCACCGGCAGCTCCCCCCATGACCGGGACAACGCCGCGCCGCGCGCCCCGCGCTCCGGATACCGGCCCTTCCGCCAGATCGCCCACCGTCTCTCCTCCCACGGCATCGCCGTGCTGAGGATGGATGACCGGGGAGTGGGGCAATCCGTCGGCGGCGATCTCGGCCAGCTGACGACCGCGGAACGAGCCAGGGACATCGAGGCAGGCATCGCCTATCTCAGGCGGAGGCCGGAGATCGACGCGGCGAGGATCGGGTTGCTCGGGCTGAGCGAAGGGGTGTCGATCGCCAACATGATCGCAGCGCGTGACGGCCGGATCAAGGCCCTCGTCCTCCTGTCCGGCATCGGTTCGCCGGGGAAGGAAGTGCTCCGTTACCAGATCCGCCAGGGCCTCCTCTCCGAGAACGATCTGGCCGCCCTCCTGAGGACCGACAAGAATACGCGGTTCCTGCATGAATACGATCCCCTGGCCTTCGCCAGGATGGTCCGGCAGCCGGTCCTGATCCTGCATGGCGACAGGGACCGGAGCGTGCCGTATACGGACGCCTTCCGTCTGGAGCAGGCCATGAAGGAAAACGGCAACCGGGACGTGACCGTCAGGATCCTGGCGGGCTATAACCACCCCCTTCTCAAGGTAAAGGAAGACGGTACGGTCGTTTCGGCGCGGCTCTCCGATGATGTGCTGGCCTTGATCCAGAATTGGCTGCAAAGGGAGATGGAGTGAAGACTATTGTCGTTAACCGGATGGCAGCGGCGGGGGGATGAATGAACCAGGCCGAGAGGCCCTGTCTGTGGGCGGTCATCGCCGCGCTCCTGCTCTGGAGCGCGTGGAGTTGCAAAACCGCGGGCCAGGACGACGATGAGGACGAGGCCGCATTGCCCCGGTTGACCTGCGTGCCCTATGTCAGCGCCGATGACGTTTACTTTTACCGCCAATTCGAGCCCGGGCACGGCGGCATCGATCTCACGGCCACCCGGGAGATCGCCATCCGCGCCATGTGCCCGGGAACCTTCAACAAGAAGCTGTACTACCATCCCGAGTCCCTGCGCTGGCAGGTCAACTGCGAGATCCTGGTCGGCGACTACGCCGTCGACTACCTGTTCGAGCCGGGCTCCCAGGTGACCGAGGCCCAGGGCCGCCTGCAATTCGACAAGCTGGTCGCTGACGGAAGCCAGGTCAGCGCCGGAGAACTGCTCGGTAGCCTCACCCTGGCTCCGGGCAACGACGTCACCCTATTGCACTTCGGCGTGCGCTACCGCCCGGCCAATCGAACGGAGTGCCCGCTGAAATATGCCACGGCCGAGGTGCAGGCGCAGCTGCAGGCCCTGGCCCAGCGCGACCACCCGGGCTGGCAGGTCTGCACCATCGACTCGTTTTAGCGAGTCCCCGGCAGACCCCCTGCATGAGTAGCCGCGTGATGCGTGGATTGCACGTGATCCCGCTTGATGGTACGATCGACGACGTCTGGGCGACCTTCCGGGATCGAGTTTTTATCAAGCCTGGGTTTTGTGTAGGTCCGAAATGCAGGCAACGGGATTTTCGGGCATTGCGGGGGAAGGGACCATGTGGAACCCGCGCCGAGGCCGCCGGCCTGGAGCCGGCTTTGAGCTGTGCCGGCGAAGCGGCGTTGAAGGGAGCACCCCGGGAAGAAGGCCCTGTCCACTCCCGGCGCCAAGCGGATCCTGAAGGCGTTCCGGAAGGCCTCGGGCGGCGGGCTCCTGTGCCGCGAAATCACCGGCCGGAGCTTCGCCGACGCCGGCGAGCACACCCGCTTTGTCAGGGCAGGGGGCTGCGCCGAGCTGGTCTCGCTGCTGGCGGATCAGGACTCCTGAAGGAACCTCCGCTACGGATAGGCCGTCACGAAAGGGAAAATGACGGCCGGGTTATTTCCGGCGCTTGCTGCTGAACTCCATGCCCTTGTGTTCCGAGCCGTCCGCCAGCACCATGAACTGCTCGTAGCGGAACTCGTCGTCGCTGATCCAGGTGGTCCTGGCCTTGACCTGCAGCGTCCGCCCCGACACCGGATCGGGCCAGGAACCGCTTTCGCTGATCACGTTGCCTTCGCGCGTGCCCTTGGTGATGAAAAAGTTGGTGGAGGTGTTGTCGATCCAGAGAGTGTTGTATTTCTGCTCCAGGTTGTCGAAGCCGACGAGCCAGATCCCCTCGAAGGACTGCCCCATCATGAAGCCGCTGAATTCCATCATCACATAGCGGCCGCCGAGCCTGGAAGCCGCCTTGAAGCTGGCCGCGCTTTTTGTCGGCGGCGCGCCGGGGGCCGTCCAATAGGTGACATCGACATCCCAGTCGCCGGCGTATTTGGACAGGAACTGGTGGTTCTCGGTCACCGCCGCGGCCTTCATGTAGGCCGCCATCGCCTTCTGCTGCTCCTGCTGCTCCTTCATGTCCTGGGCAGGCGCCGGCGCAAGGACCGCCAGAATGATCCCCGCGATGAAAAGCACTTTTTTCATTTTTTATCTCCTCGGCCGAACATTATAGTTCCCCGGATCGGCGAGCGTCAACCGGAGATGCCTGGCAGCCCGGGGATCACAGGATGAGCTTGGCCAGGACGACAGCGACGATGTTCTCGGCCATGCTCCGGGCCGGCGCCCCGAGGCCGCCCGTGCCGTAGTCGGTGGCCAGCGAGTAGGCCTGGCGGGTCACCTGCAGGCCGGAACCGGCGAGGCCCGCCAGCAGCAGGGAGACGCCCGAGTTGAGGATCGTCGCCCCGATCCAGGCGATGAACCAGATCAGCGCATACTCGAAAAAACGGTTCACGGTCGCGGCTCCCGGGATCATGTCCAGGGTGACGTCGGCCAAGGCCAGGATCCAGAAGAGCCATAGCCAGCGCAGGAACCAGTCGCAGCGGCCATCGGCGTTCATCTTCTTTTTCACGTGGTAGGCGACGGCCAGCAGCACGATCCCGGGCGAGAGTGACGAAGCGGCCGCCACGGCGATCACGCCGGCTTTCGACAGCGCCGGCGTTTGGTCCCGGCCTGCGCCCGCGCCGGCCAGCCCCTTTTTCAGCCCGGTCTGGAAGCCGAAATGGTAGGCCGCGGCGGCCAGCGAGACGGCCAGCGCGAACGCCAGGAAAATTGCGATCCTGCCCCTGCCTCTTTGCATGTGCCCATTGTATAGGAAACCGACCCGTTCACCAAGCCGGCCGCCGGCACGAGGTTTGCGGACGGACTGGAAAACATGGTTTGGTTGGCTGTGTGCCGGGACGAAGATTCCGGCTTCAATGGAAAGAAAGGCCGTGAATGAATGCCTGTTCGCGCAGTTCCAGGATCGGGGAAATGATGGTTGCTTTTGCGATCCTGGCGGCATAGACTTGGCGGATGCCACGGGAAAAGGCGCAAAAATTCCATGGAGACGGAATCGGGGGGTCATGATGTCTCGCACGCTGAACCGCTTGTTCGCCGAGAGCGTCGAGAAATTCGCCGGCCGCGTCCTGCTGTGGGAGAAAAAGGGCCCTGCATACGAGGGGATCACCTATGCCCAGATGCGCGAGCAGGCGCAGCGCTTCGGCGCCGGGCTCATGCGCCTCGGCGTCCGCAAGGGGGACCGGATCGCCCTCATCTCCGAGGGCCGCGCCGAATGGGTGGCGAGCGAGCTCGGTATCCTGCTGGCCGGCGCGGTGAACGTCCCCATTTCCATCCGCGTCGACGAGCTGGCGGAGCTCAAGTTCCGCCTCGCCCACTCGGGCTGCAGGCTGGCGGTGGTGTCGCGCGGCCAGCTGGCCAAGATCCGCCGGATCAAGAACGACCTGCCCGAGCTGGAGAAGACCATCGCCCTCGATCCGCCGGAGGACTTGCAGAAGGACGAGCTGACCGGCGACGATGTCCGCCGCCTGGGCGCCGAGTTCCTGGCCGCGAACGAAAGGGAGTTCGCCGACCGCTGGCAGTCGGTGGGCGAGAACGACCCTGCCACCATCAGCTACACGTCGGGGACGACCGCCGAGCCCAAGGGGATCATCCTCACCCACCGCAACTACACGGCCAACATCGAGCAGGCCAACTCGCTCATCCCCTGCCCGCCGCGCTACGTGACCCTGCTCATTCTGCCCTGGGACCACGCCTTCGCCCACACCTGCGGCATCTACGCCATGATGAAGAACGGCGCCGCACTGGCCGCCGTGCAGCAGGGGAAGACCGGCCTGGAGACGCTGAAGAACATCCCGCGGAACATCCGCGAGGTGCGGCCGACCATCCTGTTGAGCGCGCCGGCGCTGGCCAGGAACTTCCGCAAGAACATCGAGAAGGGCGTCCAGGAAAAGGGCGCCCGCGTGGAGGCGCTGTTCAGGAAAGCGCTGGCCCTGGCCTATGAGTACTACGGCGAGGGATGGAACCGCGGCCGCGGCCTGAAGAAGCTCAAGAAGCCGCTCGTCCTGCTCTATGACAAGCTGATCTTCAGCAAGATCCGCCGCAATTTCGGCGGCCGGCTGGAATATTTCGTCGGCGGCGCCGCACTGCTGGACATCGAGCTGCAGCGCTTCTTCTACGCCATCGGCATCCCCATGTTCCAGGGCTATGGGCTCACCGAGGCGGCGCCGGTCATCTCCGCCAACTCCCCCCGCCGCCACAAGCTGGGCTCCTCGGGGCAGCTGGTGGCCAACCTGGACCTGCGCATCTGCGATGAGCAGGGGAAGCCGCTGCCGCCGGGCCGCCAGGGCGAAATCGTGATCCGCGGCGAGAACGTCATGGCCGGCTACTGGAGGAACGAGAAGGCGACGCGGGAGGCGCTGCGCGACGGCTGGCTCTTCACCGGTGACCTCGGCTACCTGGACCGCGACGGCTTCCTATTCGTCCTGGGGCGGAACAAAAGTCTGCTGATCGCCAACGACGGCGAGAAGTACAGCCCGGAGACGATCGAGGAGACCATCTGCAGCCGCTCGCCGTACATCGAGCAGCTCATGCTGTATAACAACCAGTCGCCCTACACGGCGGCGCTGCTGGTGGCCAACCAGGAGGCGGTCCTGCGCCGCCTCCACGAGCAGGGGCTGTCCTGCGCCGACCGCAGGGGACAGGAGGCCGCGCTGGCGCTGCTGCAGGCGGAGATCAACGCCTTCCGCGACGGCGGCCCGTTCGCCGGCCTCTTCCCCTCGCGCTGGCTGCCGGCGGCGGTGGCCGTGCTCGGCGAGGGGTTCAGCGAGCAGAACCGCTTCCTGAACTCGACCATGAAGATGGTGCGCGGCCGCATCGAGGAGTTCTATCGCAGCCGCCTGGACTACCTCTTCAGCGCCGAGGGCAAGCCCATTGTCAACCCCCAGAACCTGACCATCGTCAGCCGCTGGGAGTGACCTGGAGTCTGAAACCCGCCAGCGAAGACCGTGACTCCGGACCGTCAAAACGCAGGAACGTCCATGACCACGAAGCCGGTTTTTCCCGGGTGACGGTTTCTCCGCTCTGAAAGGGAGAGAAGACCGTGCGCTGATCCCGGGCCAGATCCGCTGGCGGGGAGGAGGATCTAGGCGGTGGTGACGTGGCCGTGCAGGGTGGTTACTTTCTCGATGAACAGCCGCTGTTCGCCGGCCGGGACCATGACGACCACCTCCTCGCCGGCGGTGCGGTCCAGCAGCGCCGAGGCCACCGGCGAGTGGATGGAGATCCTGCCCTCGACCGGGTCGGCCTCGACCGGGTGGACGAGGGTATATTCGCAGCGGGTGTTGGAGTTGCGCTCGAGGAGCACCACGACCGAGCCGAGGCCGATCTTCTTCTCGTCGACGGGTGCGGCCGCCACCTCGCTGATCTGGCCCAGGTAGCGGGTCAGCTGGGCGATGCGGGCGCGGACGAACCCCTGCCGCTCGCGGGCGGCGTGGTACTCGGCGTTCTCGCTGAGATCGCCCTGGCCGCGCGCCTCGGCGATGCGCTTGGGCAGCTCGACCTGGTACTCCTCGTGAAGCTTCTCGATCTCCTGCTGGATCGCCTTTTTCTTTTGTTCGATGGATTCGGTCATGCTGGGTCGCCTCTCAGGAATGTTCTGGAAATCAACGCCATCAATTTCTCATAGTGTACCGCGAAGCGAAGGAAAATTCAAGCCGCGCCCCGGCCCATCCGCCCTGCTCCCGAGCTCCGATCGACCGCTGCCGGACGCCTGCCGGCGGATCCTCCGCCAGGTGGAAGGCATTTTGACGCTGACCCCTTGAGCGCGCGTCTCCGCCTATATCTTACGCAGGATGCCTTCGCGGATGACCGCCACGCCGCCCGCCTCCGAGCGTAGCGTCACCTTGAGGCATTCCCGCCCCGAGATCTTCACCAGCGAGACCGACGCCGACCGGGTGTTGCCCTCGATCACCTGGTTCAGCGCGGCCAAGCGGCCGTTGGCGTTTCCTTCCAGGACGCTGTTGCGGAAGGTGACGCGGACGCGGCAGGGACCGGAGACAACCACCTGGAAGCAGCCGGCGGGCTTCATGAACTGCTTCTGGCCGATGGCGATGTTGCTGCTGCCGCTGACACCGGTGACGACCAGGGTGTCGTTCTCCAGGCCATAGCGGCCGCCGAGGTCGGCGCAGTCCGTGAGCCACAGCTGGTACTTTTTCAGGTAGCTGGCGTAGCTCCAGGTGGCTACGCGGTTGATGGCCTTGAATCCGGCCTTGGTCATCTCGAAGTCGAGGCGCCCAACCTCCGGCGCCGGCTTGCAGACCCCCTGCCAGGGGTCGATGATCCAGGCGCCCTTCCAAAAATTGATCGCGGCGATGGTGATCTCGCCGCTGAACCCCTTGGGGATGCCCCAGGCCACGTAGACGTGGTCGCCGCAGACCAGCTCGCCGAGATCCTCGCCCGATCCGCCGGCCATCATCAGGATGTGGTAGGCCAGGTGGGCGTTCTCCTGGCAGTGGCCGACCTTGTTCACCCAGGTCCAGTGGGCCGAGGCATAGGGTTCGTCCACGCCCACGCCCTCCCGGCTCCAGGCGTCGAAGGCTTCCTTGGAGACTTCGTAGGCCGAGTCATGCATGCCACCGCGCTCGTCGGACGTCTTCCGGTTCAGCGATACAAGGCGTTCATCGACCGTCCGTGTCACCCAGGCGGCGATCTCGGCCCGCGGCCGGCCCTGGGCGATCATCGCTTGGACCGCCTGCACGGCATCGTCCAGGCTTTCCCCCCTGCCCGGAGCGGAGCGGGCGATGGCCAGCGACAGGACGAGTCCGCCGAGCAGGATGAATCCCGGCTTTTTGCGCATATTCCTTCCCCCCTTCGATCCCTGCCGGATCATAAAGAATGGCGGGGACCGAAGTCAAGAGCTGGAGCGGAGACGGGCGGCCCGCGCCCGGAAAGATCGGGTCTGCTCAGCGATAATCCGTGACCGAGACCAGCCGGGCCGACCAGGGGCAGAAGCGGACGACCGTGCCCAGCCATTCGTCCAGGTGGGCTTCGATGTAGGAAGGCGTGGCATCGCAAAGCTCGATCGTCGCTTCCGCCATGGCCACGTCGTCGGGATCGATGTGCCAGGACCAGGGGAGATTGTAGTGAACCTGGCCGCGGCGCACGCGGCCGTTGGGGATGGAAGCCCGGGAAAGCCCGTCGCGCAGGGCAATGATCTGCTCACAGGTCGCCGGGTTGACGGCGAAGACGGCGAAGCGTTCTTCCTGTACCGCGAAGACGGCCAGCACCCCGCCCTTCAGGTTGAAATCGTCGGCGGTGTGGCATGAGCCCAGCAGACTGGCGGCGGCGAGCAGGACTCCTGTGCTCAGGCGCCGGTTGCGGAGCAGGAGAGGGCTCTTTTCCATGGGCCGATTATATGAACGGCGCTGGGGGAGTGCAAGCGGCCGGGCGCCTTCGGGCGGCAAGCCGCCGGCCTAGGCCCCCGAATCGTCCACGAACATGATCTTCTTCGGGTGCTCGGGGTCCACCAGGACCGCCAGCTTTTTCCCCTTCTGCAGCCCGGCCAGGGAAAGCGGGTTCCAGCAGCGCTTGTCGGTGATCGCATAGCGATCACGCCCCGGCGCCTCGATCTCCAGCTTCAGCTCGATCTGCGGCATGTCGTTGATCGTGGTGCCGGTCGTGCCGGCGGCGAGGATGGTGGCGGTGCCCGGGATGCCGTTCTTCTGGAAATAGGCCGCCCGCTCCTTCTGCCTCTTCATGAAGAACAGGATGGCGCCCAGGATCAGGAGCTGCAGGGCGATCCAGATGATGCCGAACGTGCGCAGCGGCATGTTGTCGTCGGTGCGGGCGCCGGGATTGAGGATGCCGATCACGAGCGCGATCACGCCCGGCGCCAGGAGCACCGCCCATATGCCCCACCACCCCTTGTTCAAGACCCACATGGTTCCCTCCTGTTGGCGCAAGCCATCCCGCGCTTCCGGCTCATCCATTCGGCTGTACAGCCATCGGCAGGGAGAACGCGTGCAGCCGGAACGAATTCTGGTTCATCGCCTGCATCTTGGGCAGGCTCGGGCACAGGGCGACGATGCGGATGTAGTAGCGGCCGGGACCGACTTTCCTGTTCATGAGCTGACCGACCTTCCAGAAATAGCCTCCGGCCTGGTAGTTCACCTGGGCGATCGGCCCCAGGTGGATCAGCTGGTTGGCCGCGTTATATCCCCACAGGTTGATATACGCCGTGCCGCTGTGCCCCTTGATCGTCGTCCAGGCGATCCCATGCTGGGTGCCGAGGACCCAGTTCTCGCCGCCGGTGGGCGCCAGGATCGTGATCGTCGGCGGCGCGCCGGCAAGGATTCCCCCAAGGAATGCGATCAGGATCAAGCTCCAGGTCATCTTCCTCATGTCGTGCCTCCTGACTTGAGCGGCCAAGTCATTTCCTTGCGCTTCGGCTTGCGGACGGTTCATGCCTTCCGCCATGGTACCTTCCAGGTTTCTGCCTGCAGGTTCTCCTTGTTACCTCATGAATATGGGTTTTTCTCCCTTATCTCAGCCATGGATTCCCCGAGGGTCTTGGGTACCGGCCAGGACATGACCGATGGATTGCCAAAAGGGGGCGGGGATGAAGCTTGCCGTTGCCGGGAGAATTCGCTAGAATGGCGCCCATGCCCGAGGACACGCAGCCGAAATTCCTGCGGAACTTCTACCTGGCCTGTTTCTTCCTGGACTTCGTGTTCGCCTATGCGATTTACAACGTTTTTTTCAGCATCCGCGGCCTGTCGATCCTGAAGATTTCCCTGCTCCTGGGCTGGTGGGCCTTCGCCGTCCTGGTCTTCGAGATACCCACCGGCGCCCTGGCCGACCGCTGGAGCCGCAGAAACATGCTCGTGCTCGCTCCCCTGATCAAGGCCGGATGCTTCGTCACCTGGTTTTTCGCGCGCGGCGATTTCGTTCTCTACGGCCTGGGATTCCTGCTCTGGGGGCTGAGCGAAGCGTTCGCCTCGGGCACGACCCAGGCGCTCCTGTACGACCACTTGAAGCTGGCGGGGAAAACCGGGGACTATGAGAAGGTGCTGGGCCGAAAGACGTCCTTCTCCCACCTGGCCCTGGCTCTCTCCCTCGTCAGCGGCGGCTTCATCGCCAGCCGCAGCCTGGACTGGGCCATCCTGCTTTCCGCCGTTCCCCTGTTCTTCTCCGCCTTTTTTGCCGCCGGCATCCGCGAGGCCCCGAAGGCGCAAGCGAACGGGAGGACCCGCTACATGGAATTCATCCGCGTCGCCTGGCGGGAAGTGAGGAGCAACCGGGTCTTGCCTTATCTTTTCGCCTGTTTTGGCGTCATCTTCATCACTTTCGGCACCCTGGACGAGTTCGACCAGCTCTATTATCAGCTGGTCAGGCTGCCGCTGTACGCGTTCGGCATCGCCGGTTTTGCCTGGTCGATGCTGAACGCCGCCGGCGCCCAAGCCGCTTACAAGTTCAAGGACAGGCCCTGGGTCTTTTTCGCCTTTCCCCTGTTGAGCGCCCTCTGTCTCTTTGCCGTTGCTCTCTATCCCAGCATTCCGGTCATCGCCGTCCTGTGGTTGGCCTACTTCCTGGCCGCGCCGCTGCAGGTCCTGGTCGAAGGCCGGATCCAGCGCCACATTCGCAGTGAGAGCCGGGCGACCATCACCTCGTTCAACTCGTTCTTTCTCAACTTGTCCGCCGTCATTCTGATCCCGATCCTGGGTCTCATCGGCAGGATCGCGGGATTGCGCGCCATCTACCTGTCGGTCGGCCTCATCCTTCTCCTATTCTCTGCCTGGGTATTCCGGGTCCGGAACAAGCCCGCCGTGAAGGCGGCGAACATCGCGGGGGCTCCTGGGGATGGACGATGAAATGGTGAATCGGCAGGGCATGCAGGGATGTCTGGGAATGGCCTTGCAGCACATTGACCTGGCAAGCCTGATCATCCTGGCGGGACTATTCAAGGAGAACTGAGGACCATGGCCAAGCCGACAAAGAACATCGTGCGCATCGCGCTCGTGACCGGGTTCCTGCTGCTGATCCCCCTGGCCGCGATGCAGTTCGCCAGCGGCGTGAACTGGAGCCCGTTCGACTTCATCGTCGCCGGAGCCCTGCTCTTCGGCTCGGGGCTCGCCTTCGAGCTGATCTCCGGGAGGGGGCGCACCGCGGTGTACCGTGCCGCCGTGGGCGTCGCGGTGGCGGCGGCGCTGCTGTTGACCTGGATCAACCTGGCCGTCGGCATCATCGGCAGCGAGAACAACCCCGCCAACCGGATGTACCTGTTTGTGCCGGCCGTCGCCCTCATCGGCGCCATCATCGTTCGTTTCCGGCCGCGGGGCATGGTCCGCGTCATGTTCGCGGCGGCGGCCCTGCTGGTCCTGATTCCAGCGGTCGCACTGCTCTTCGGCCATCTTCGCTTCGGTCCCGCCGAAGAACCGCCGGGAGCATGGGGCGTACTGGCCCTGAACGCCTTCTTCGCCGGGTTGTTCGCCGCCTCGGCCCTGCTGTTCCGCTGGGCCGGCGAGCGGGAAAAAGAAGGAACAACGACCTGAGGGCCGGCAGATGCAGGCCGACCCGTACCCTGCAGCCGGCCGGCGGCAGCCCCGCGGTAATGCGCGTCCGGGTGGGCGGGTGATCGTCGCCGACGGGGGCCGGCCATTGCGCAAAATGACGAGCGGGGCTATAACATGGCGGGCGGTACTCCGGTGCCGCGGGGAGGGGAACGTGAACAACCCAGGCGTCCTGCGTTTCGGCGGGAGGGCGGCGATCGCCGTCGGCGTCCTGTATCTGCTGGTGGGAGCGACCCATTTCCTGATGCCGCGGGCGCAGCTGCGCGGCGCCGAGGGCGTGGACGGTGATTTTTTCTTGTCGCTATCCCGCGAGGAGACCGTATTCCAACTCCACTACTGGATCGTGGTCGTGCTGGCACTGTTGACCCTGGCCGTGGTGGCCGCCTTCCGCGAGCTGCTGCGGCGAGGAAAGCCGAATGGACCGGCCGCCTGGGCCGTGACCCTGGGTTTTTTCGGGGCCGCCCTGATGGCGCTCGATTTCGCCCAGTTCGGCGCCGCGGCCCCGCGCCTGGCTGCCGCCTATGCCGCCGCCGATCCGCCAACCCGGTTGCTGCTGGCGGCCATCGGCGTCCCCCATAGCGATCCCTGTTTCTTCGCTTATGGCCTGTTGGCCGGCTTCGCCCTGACCGTCAACGCGGCGCTTTGGCGCCGCCGCCTGCTGCCGCGGCCCCTGGCCGCGGTCGGCGTTCTCGGTGGCGGGCTATACCTACTCCTGTTCGCCGGTTCCCTGCTGCATGCGCCGCTGCTGGTCGACGTCGCCGTCGGCGTGGGCGGACTGGTGGCCGCTCCGGTCTGGTACGTCTGGTCGGGCGCGGTCCTGATCAGAAAAAGCCGGTCGTATCCAGCGCGAAATCCCGAGGGGTGAATCCTGCCCGCTCCTGGAGCAGAAACGGGGAAGGCGACGGTCGCAGCCTTGATTCAGGCGGATAGCCTGACCTTGAAGACGCAGCGCGTGGAGCCGGCGAGCTTGGATTCCTTCAGCGCCACCTGCACCGGCTTGGCGAACACGGTTTCGAAGGACTCCTTCTGGTAGCCGACCGAGCAGTTGCACCAGAACGCCGGCGTGCGCTTGGGATCGACCAGCGGGCAGCCGCACTCGCCCTCGGCCACGGTGACGGTGATGATCCCCTTCTCCCTGTCCCAGGCCGATTCGGTTCCCCACAGCTTGCGGATCGCGGCCAGGTAGCCCTCGGGGTCGCCCTTGAACTTTGCCTGGAGCTGGCCCAGTTTGGCGCATTCGCGGCCAGTCATCTCGATGAAGCCGGCGCAGGCGGCGGCATCCTTGCCGGCGGCCATGAAACCGGCCAGCTTGGCCACCTGGTAGCGGGCGAAGGCGAGCCTCTGGTCGGACGGAGCGGCATCCTCGGCCTTCAGCGGCGCGGGGGCGGAGAAAAAATTCAGCGCACAGCCGCAGATGCCGGCGCCGCAGACGCCTTGCAGGAATTTCCTGCGGTCCATGAGGCCTCCTTTCCAGGCGCGGAGCGGTCTCCCCGCCGGCCCGATCCTGGAGACACGGATACGGCGCGCGGGCGGGAAGGTTCCCTGTTCAGGGGGGCCGGGACCTGGGGTATTCCGAACCGGCCGGTAGGGGAATTCCCGATTGTCCCGCCTGTCCGGATGAACCATAGTATTGTCAGACGGCGGCCCGGGCCGCATGCGCAATGGAGGGATAAGCGGCCGGGCCGAGCGGCCCGGGGAAGGGGGACCATGGAAGAGAGCGAACCGGTGCGCGATCATCTCCAGGGAGCTGGCACCGTATCGCGGCGCCCGGGACCCGTCGCCCCCAGGATCGAGCAGCTGTTCGCCCCCGAAAACTTCCGCGAGCCGCACATGATCGAATGGGTGTGCTTGGAGGCGGAATACGTGGTGAAGATGCTGGAGGCCGATCCCACCGTCACCCTGGCCGGGTGCATGAAGCAGGGCATGCCTCCCGAGAACCTGTTGCGCTATTTCCGCCGTCGCGAGCGCATCGAGAAGGCGCGCTGCATCATCCAGTACCTGCTCGCCTTCCTGAAGCACATCCCCTCCGCGGAGGAGGTGCGGGCCGACCTGATTGATCCCGCGGAGCAGTTCCGCTCCTTCATCGCCTACGAGTCCGACCTGCTGCTGGAGGCGGATGTCCAGAATGCCGTCTCCCAGGGGCCGGCCGGCCCCGGCGAAGAGCCCCGGGGCGGCGACGGCTGCGGGCAGCGCATGCTGCTGATGAACCGCATGCTCAGGAGCATGCTGGCCCGGCGCGAGGAGAACCCCGCCGTCGCCATCGCCTGCCTGTGCCGCGCCCTGGAGCAGCTCGCCCACTTCTGGTTCGACGTGCACGGCCACGACATCAGCCGGGTGCGGCGCTGCGACATCTTCAAGTTTCTGCTGGCCCACCTGGTGCGCGAGCGCTGCGGCGGCTGAGCGCGGCCTCCCCCCTTCCCTTGCGGCAGGTCTTGAAACGGGCGCCCAGCGGCAGCCGCTAACAGCTTTAGGACGAGCGCTCGTAATTCGTGACTCGTGATTCGTAATTCGCAAAAGCGCTGGAACGGCTCTTGCTGTTCCGGTCTCTCTCGCTTGATGGGTTCATTCAATTGGGGACGGAACTTTAAATTTTGACTTTTTCGTTTAATGATAAAAAGTCAAAATTTAATCCTCCGTCCCTCAAGCAAAAACCTGTCCGAAATAATCGTGAAGCGCAACGAGGAACGGCCTCAAGATCTGAAAGTGATTGGAGCGCAAGATGCGGAAGAACGGGCATGTTTTAGAACGCCGCAAGTGATGGGCTACGCTCCTTGAGCGCAGATCACAGCGGCGCCTGCGGCCCGTCCCCCTTCAGGTACATGTCGAACCAGCGCAGCTGCTCCCACAGCACGTGCTCGATGCTTTCGCGGGCCCGGTAGCCGTGGTCCTCGAAGGGCAGCAGTACCAGCCGGGCGGTGCCGCCCGTCCCACGCACGGCCTCGAATAGGATCTCCGACTGGTAGGTCCTCGTTCCGGGGTTGGAATCGTCGTTGCCGTGGATGATCAGCAGCGGCTCCTTGATCCTGTCGGCGAAGAAGGTCGGCGACAGGGCGATGTAGGCTTCCCGGGCGGCGAAGAGCGAGCGGCGCTCCGCCTGGAAGCCGAACGGCTGGTTGGTCTTGTTATAGGATCCGCTGCGGGCGATGCCGGCGCGGAAGAGGTCGGTGTGCGCCAGCAGGTTGGCGACCATCAGCCCGCCATGGCTGTGGCCGATGACGCCGATGCGCTTGGGGTCGGCCACCCCGATCTCGACGGCCTTGGCGACCGCCGCCTCGGCGTCAGCCACCAGCTGGGGGATAAAGGTGTCGTAGGTGGTCTCGGGATCCCCCACCATCGGCATGGTGGTCTGGTCGAGCACGGCGTAGCCCCGCAGCAGAAAAAAAAGATGGCTGGCGCCGGCCATGCGCATGAAGCGCCGGGTCGAGCCGCTGACCTGCCCGGCGGTGGCCGCCCCGGAGTACTCCATGGGGTAGGCGTAGAGCACCGTGGGCAGGCGCTCGCCTTTTTTATAGCCCGGAGGCAGGAGCAGCCGGAAGCTCAGGGGAACTCCGTCCCGGCGCTGGTAGCGCACGAGACGCTTTTCGATCCGCCGCAATTGGGGGACGGGATCCGCGAAGCGCGTGATCGGCCTGCGTGCCAGGGCACGGCTGCCTTCTCCCGGGGACGCCTTGATCGCCCTGCCCAGGGTTGCCAGATAGTAGTTGGGCATGTCCTTGACCGACTCCGACTGCATGATGAAATGGTCCTCGTCCCCGGAAAAGGCCATGAAGGCGTCGTAGCGCCCGGGATCGCAGCGGAACAGGCGCTCGCTCCCGCTGCTGTCCAGGCGGCGCAGGTCGAGGAAGGGGCGGTCGCCCTGGTCGCTGGCGCCGCTGCCGCGGAAGTAGACCGCGTTTCCCTTCTGGTGCAGCACCGGGCGGCCGTTGGCCAGCCGGCGGAGCAGCGGGAAGCCCGGGTCGCCGTAGCGGTCGTCCTCGTCCAGATCGAACCAGGGGCGGGACGTGCCCTTGTCCACGTCCAGCAGCCAGGCATAGCGCCAGCGCCGGATCCGTTCCCACTGGGTGAGCATCAACAGGCCGCCATCGCCCCAGGCGTTCCACTCCGGCACGATGCGGTGCTCGGCGCGGAAGACCTCGCGGGGGCCGGCCGTGAAGGGCGCCTCCAGGCTCATCAGCCGGTCGCGATGGGGAACCTTGGCCATGGGGTCGCCGCCATCCAGCGCCTCGACCCAGAAAAGCTGGTGCGGGGCGGTGGGACGCCAGGCGACCGAGCGCGGTCCGCGGGGCACGCCTTGGACCGGCACCTGGTCGGCCACCGGCAGGGATGCGATCCGGGCCACGAATTCGCCCCGGGCGCTCCATACCTCGATCTCCGCGGCGAAACGCCACCAGGCGACCTCGTGCGACCAGGGTTTGACCAGCCGCTCGACCAGGATGTAGTTGCCGTCGGGAGAGAAATCGGCCGTACCGTAGGGGGCCGGCTCGCCGACGGTCTCTTTTGCGCCGGAAGCCGGGTCGAAGACGATCAGCTCCGAGGTCGCATAGTAGTCGAAGAGCGCGTCGTCGTGGGCGGTCTCCAGCAGGTTGCGGGCTTCGTAAGTGGAACGGGCTAAGGCCCCTTTTCCCTCCATGATCTCGGGGCCGGCGGGGATGGCCGGCGGCGCGGGAGCGGGCCCGCGTTCCGGGATGGCGCGAAGCAGCAGCCGCTGCTGGTCGGGGAGCCAGGTGGCGGCGCTTCCCAGCAGCGGATTGAGGGCGATGTCCCTGGCCGCCGCCAGCTCGCCCTGCACCGAGCCGGTCCAGAGACCGATGCGGTCGCCCAGCCCGATGGTAAGCGCAAAGCGCCGGCCGTCGGCGGTCCACTCCGCGTCCAGGAGCTCGGCCCCCTTGGGCAGTTCCAGCGGCGTCGTGACCCCGTCATCGACCCGCACCAGGCGCAGGGCGGCGTCTCCGCGCTGGTCCTGGATGCCGTTGTTGGCGGGATTCACCCGCATGCCGGCCAGCTTGTGCATCGGCGCCGCCAGCTCGGCCAGGGTGGGGTAGAGCACCGGGTCGCCCAGCAGCAGGTGCCGGCCGTCCGGAGCGGGCAGGACGTCGAAATACTGCGGTGCATGCAGCACCTTCTGCCAGTCCTCGGGTGGCGACTGCCAGCGGTTGGCCGGCAGCGGGGCCGTCCCCGGCGCCTCCGCGCCCGCGCCCGGCAGTGGAACATCCCGGTAGGACAGGAGCAGCAGGGCCAGAAGCACAACGCTTTTTTTCATTGCCGGCCTCCATCAGCGGACTACTCAGTAGGGAACAACGCCCATTGTTCCACCATTCCCCGCGCGATGCAAGGGGCTTGATCGATCCCTGCGCCCTGCCTGCCGGCGATGAACGGGTGGAGGAGACAGGCCGTTTCGCCGCTGGGAGCCCGGCTAGTTTTTACCGCGGCGGCCTTCATCTCCGGCGTGGCGGCGAAGCTCCAGGCAGGCCGAGCCGCCGGCGGCGAAGTGGCGGCAGACCAGCGGCCGCGTGGAGTAGATGGAGCAGCGGAACCCCAGGCCGACGGAGAGGAACGGGCAGGCATCGCCGCGGCGCCCACGCAGGCGTGGAGCGATCTCTGGCCTGCCCTCGGCCGCCCTGCGTTCGATATCCTCCGGGTAGGGCATGGGCGGGCCGACGGGCCGGCGACAGCAGAGGCCGCAGCTTTGGCAGTCGGGCCGCGCGCCACTCATTCTCATCTCATTCTGCTCCCGGCGGGAGGGCAGCAGGGCGAAATCTCGGCAGGGAAATCCGGGTTACGGAGCGGCGGTCCGCTGGTGGCGGGTCAGCGCCGAATCGTTCCGCGCACGGTGCAGTAGCGGATCGGGCGAACGCTGATCTCCGCCTGGCTGGAACGCCCCGAGCGGTCGATGGCCCTGACGATGACGCGCAGGGGGTCGCCGCGCAGGAGTTCCTTGGGAACGGTCAGCCGATATGGACTGGCGGTGCAGGCCGACACCGGGGTGGTGGAGGTCACCGCGTTCAGGTAGAGCTGGACCTGCTGGATGCCGCAGCCGCCGTCGTTGGCCGTGACCTCAACTACCAGGTTGCGGTCGCGACAGACCTCGGCCCCGTCCGCGGGGGAGGCGATGACGACCGTGGGGGGCGAAAAATCGATGGCGACGTGGAGCAGCGCCCGGCGCATATTGTGGTGGGCCATGTCGGCGAACTCGGCGATGAAGGTATACTCGCCCTCCTCGAAGCCCAGCATGCGGAAAAGCAGCGTCTCGCGTACGGAGTCCGGCGCCGCGCCGTCGCGGGCGTAGGAGTGGCCCCAGAGGCTGGGCCAGGAGCGGAAGTCGGCGCTCAGATCGTAGTGCCCCTTCTTGCGCCAGATCTGCCCCTGCTTGACGCCGCTGGGATCCTCGGCCGAAATCACCACCCCCAGCTCGGGATGGGCGGCGTCGATCTGCCAGCAGGTCCCCTCGCCGGGGGCGTTCCAGGTTACGGTCGGTGGCGTGAAATCGTCGGTATATATGGCGACGGGCAGCAGGCCGGCCAGCAGGAGCGGAACCAGGATCGCTTTTCTCATTCTTTCCTCCTGTGTTCGGGAGCGCCAGCGCTCCTTGAGGACATTAGATATGGGTTCGGGGAAGGTTGTCTCATGATCGATGAGTTTGTGACCATCTTTGAGAAGCGACCCATGATGGGATGAGGTGTACTAGAATGAACGTACGCAGGGTCCGCGTTCGGAGAAATTGCGGACGCCGAATGCCGGCCGCAGCTCGGGACATGAGGGTTGCATGAGATCTCGCAAGCGGATATAAATGATCCATCGTTGAATCGTCGCTCGAATCAGGAGGCGGCCATGGCATTCAAGGCTGTTTTCATCGCCCATGCTCCGGATGCGGATGCGAGCCGGCACCGCTCGCTCATCGACACGGGCAACTACAGGCTCCATACCAGTGTGGTCAGGTCTCAGGCCGAGGCGCTTCAGGTCTGCCGGGAGTTGCGCGAAAAGGAGGGCATCGAGTCGGTGCTGCTCTGCCCGGGGTTCAGCCACCGGGACGTGGCCGAGATCTTCGCCAGCCTGGACGGCAGGGTGGCGGTGTGCGTGGCGCGGGGCGACGGCCCCAGCAGCGCCATCATCGCGCCGATCCTGCAGCGCGAGTACCAAGGCCGCTGAAGCCGCGTGAACGCCATGCTGGCCTGGGTGATCGCCGTGGCGGCGCTGGCCCTTGTTGCCTGGTTCGGCGGCCGCGTTCTCTCGCGGCGGCGCGATTTTCCCTGCCCCGCTTTCCTGTCGTGGCTGGTCGACAACCCGCTTGCCCGGCGCCGGGCCCAGGCGGTCCTGGCGCATATAGAGCTCGCGCCGGGGATGAACGTGCTCGACGCCGGCTGCGGGCCGGGGCGGCTGACGATTCCCATCGCCAAGAAAGTTGCACCCGCGGGGCGCGTCCTTGCCGTCGACATGCAGTCGCGGATGCTCGAGCGGGCGAAGGCCAAGGCCGCTGCCAGCGGCGCCGCCAACATCGACTTCCTGCTGGCCGGGCTGGGGCAGGGGAAGGTGCCGGCCGGCCGCTTCGACCGCGCCCTGCTTTCCTGGGTGCTGGGCGAGATCCGGGACCGGCCCGCGGCGCTGCGCGAGATCTTCGCCGCGCTCAAGCCCGGCGGCTTCCTCCTGGTCAGCGAGGTGCTGGCCGACCCGCACTACCAGTCGCCGGCCAGGGTCAAGGAACTGGCCGGGGAAAGCGGCTTCCGCCCCGGCGCCTGTCACGGCAGCCGGCTGCAGTACTCCCTGGTGCTCCGGAAGCCGGCGGATCGAAGTCCATCGGGGACGGAACTTTAATTTTTGACTTTTTCGGCCGTAAAAAATGTCAAAAATTAATCCTCCGTCCCCAGGCTGAGGAAAGGCGCCTGGCGTTGGCGTGCACAGCGCTTGCAATAATCGTCCCGCGGGGGTACTTTCCCATCCAGTCATCCGGCGCGGACCCGGTCCGCGGGGGAGGGTGGACATGATCGCGGGATACCGGGGAGTCTTTCCTTTTTTGGCGGGGATGGTTCTGTTGGGCGTCGCCATCCCTGCCCAGTTCGACAGGATCGCGGCATTTTATTCG
>JAEAMF010000256.1_pt1 | contig 81124 bp, 79 predicted proteins | sample 8958721 | NCBI WGS metagenome assembly JAEAMF01 (sample SAMN16933255, study PRJNA681124) | bioreactor sludge metagenome | isolation source: anaerobic bioreactor treating anionic surfactant - SDBS | place: India: Bengaluru | collected 2019-02-28
GGCATTATAGGCTGCACTCGTGATTGCAGGGACGGCGACATTGCTCGCTGTGACGGCACTGGTCGCATCGGCAATAGTGCCGGCGGTAATCACGCTGTTCCAGTCATCGGCGGCGGCAAGGTTGTAGGTCGTGGCACCGGTCGAGCTGGTGCCGTTTTTGTTCATAATCTGATTGAGTGCGGCTAGGTCGGTAGCATTGAGCGTCACAGAAAAACTGGTGGCATCAGTAATCTCGACATTTGAACTTGTGAGCGTATAGGTACTTCCCCCTTCGCCGGTAAACGTTAGTTTATTCACCGTAATGTCATTGGTAGCACCGATGGTTTTGACCAGATTGGTACCGGTCACTACGAGTGATCCCGTAGCGGCATCGTAGGTCGCTGAGGTGATGGTCGGCGTTTGTGTGTTGCTCACGGTGATGCCGTTACCGGTGAGGTCGGCATTGCCGGTGCTGGCAACATCCCAGTCGGCAGCAGCAGCAATGTTATAAGTGGTTGCCCCCACAGAAGAGGTACCGTTCTTGTTCAACAACCCTTCAACGTTGATTTGATCGGTGGCATTCAGTGCAACGGTAAATTGCGTTGCTGAATCGATTTCGACGTTTGACGACGTCAGGGTGTAGGTTGCCCCCCCCTCGCCGGTGAGGGTCAGTTTTGCGACATTGATATCGTTGGTCACACCGGCGGTTGCCGTCATATTGGTTCCCGTTACCACAAGAGAGTTGGTTGAGGCATCGTAGACGGCAGAGGTGACGGTCGGTCCGGAGGAAACAGGATCCGCGATTTGAATATTATTGAGTGATGTCCATGAAGAAGCACCACCGGTCTTGAAGATTCTTACTTCATCGACATTTTGAAATTTGCTACTTGTCAATACACCAGACTGCGCAAGGTGAATATAGTTGCCATCCGTATTACCATTGAAAGTAACTGCCGTACCTGTATCAGCGCCATTATCAAACCCTTGGATGCTGAATGATGCCCCATCCCATCCACCAAAATCCAAAAAATCAAGAGAAGTGAGAGAGAAATTACTACCATCTTGGCTTTTAATAACCATGCCATAATAAGCATTGGCACTATCACCCACTAATATGGACGGATACCCAGCCCAACCTGAGTCAGAGCCATCATGCCAAGCAACTTGTTGCGCCGCATCTTGTGTACCAGACGATGTAATCGCATAAATATCTATCGCAATACCCAAAATATCAGTAGAACCAGCATCACCATCTGTAGCAATCTTATCTACTAGCCCCGTATTATTGATAAAAGTAATCGTTCCATTTGCCATTTTTAAATTCCTTATATGCGTTAATGTGTTATATAAAATCCATATAAAAATTGCTTTTTAGATGAATTCTGACTCATAAAAAAGCCTACCCAGCAAGGTAAACGATGTTGAAATTTCACTTAAGGATGTATTGGATAGAGACCCTGAATGACAATACATTACATCAAACCTAATTGTGGTAAAAGTGTTGGCACTGCCTGTTGCGCTAAAACGTCTCCGCTGCTGTCGAGGATGAAGGCAATTTGTTGAGGTGCAGCAGTATCCATGCGTACGAATCCTTATGTCTAATGAAATATGATAGAGGCAAAGCCATCCGTAAAAAGTTCCTTTTAGAAACTTTTTACGGATGACTCCGTCTTGCTTTACGATGCAAGACGGAATATAAAACTTACTGATTACATTACGGTCGCGGAGGATAGGTACCTTTGCTAACGACGCAATATTTCAGCCCCAATTCCGGCGAGATCGTCGGAACCGGTGCAGCGGCACCCGTAGCGGTAAGGGTAACGCTGCCGCTGCCGGTATCACCGGATACTGTTATCCCATTGAGATTGACAGGGCTTGTCATCGTACCGGTCCACATTGCGGCACTGCTTAAACCGGTTTTCGGTGTACCTGCCATCATGGCATGAGTACTATCGGGTGCTAACTGTGTTCCACTATTAGTGGAGACCGGAACCGTGACCGTGATGGGGTTCGTACCGCTGCCCGGATTAAATGCAGCACTATGGGTGTGCGCCGGGAGATTGTCGGCCGTGAGGGTTATGTTCTCTTGACCGCGCGGTTTTCCGAACGCAACAGTGGACGTACCGGCGCTTTGCCCGTACCCTACCGGCGCGCGTCCGCGCAGGTCAGGGAGGGCAAAGTTTACTCTCCCGTCGCCGCCGAAATAAGTTCCTACCAGCGAATACAATGCTTGATTTTGACTGATAGTCAATAATTGTCCGTTTGCTTCGAGCGTTCCGGCAGGGCAGGTGGCCGCCGCCGTGGTGCAGATCGAACCGAGATAATCACTGTCTCCGCATGCAAACGCGGAGGATGCGAAGGTTAGGGCGGCAAGGGCGCTTAAGTAATAACATTTCATATCTTTTCCTTTTTTTGTATTGGGTATGATAAAACCAATTAAGGCTGAGGCGGGTACAACCCCGTAACGGTGACGCAATAGGTTACGCCCAATACCGGCGGAACCGTGTTGATCGCTTGAGAGCTCCCTGTCGGGTTCACTGTTACGCTGGCAGTACTTGTACCGGCGGAAGCTGTTACCCCCTTGATATTGATCGGGCTGGTCATCTTATCGGTCCACATCAAGGCACTGGTTGGGCCGTTTAGTGTACCTGCCAGGGTATTATGAGTGTTATCCGGTGATGACAAATTTCCGCTTGTGTTCGCGGAAACAGGGATATTGACGGTAATAGGATTTGTACCGCTCGGAGTAAACGTTGCGGCATGGGTATGTGCCGGAAGATTACTGGCTATGAGGGTTACAGCCGCTTGTCCCCGTTTTTGTCCGAGCACAACACCGGAGAGCCCTGGACTTTGCCCGCTGCCGACCGGCGTGCGTCCATTCAAATCGGGGAGGGCGAAGTTTATTCTCCCGTCGCCGCCGTAGGTGGTCCCGATGACGCTAAACAATGCATCATAGTCGCTGATTCTTAATTGCCGACCGTCCGCCGGTAGGGAATTAGTAGGGCAATAGGTCGCTCCTGTAGCCCAGACAGCGCCGATATAATCGTTGCTACTGCTGGCGTAAAGTGATGCCGTGAGGGCGAGAGCCGTGAGGGCGCTGACGTAATAATGTTTCATATTTTTTCCTTTATGAATATTTTTTAGGATGAAATCAGTTTGGCTTTACCGGCCAGTCTCCGTTGGTCACGATACAAAATCGTATGCCCACTTGCGGCGGGATCGTTGTGATCGATGCGGGGGTCGGTGTACCCGCAGTGCCAACACTCACGGTGCCTGTCCCCGTACCGCCTGAAGTAGTTATACCATTGATATTAACAGGGTTTGTCATCGTATCGGTCCACATCGCTGCGCCGCCAGGGCCGCCGCTTGTACCTGCCATAGTATTGTGAGTGCTATCCGGTGCCGACAAGTTTCCGCTTGTGTTAGCGGAGACAGGAATATTGACCGTAATAGGGTTTGTGCTGCTGCCTCGTGTAAATGCCGCGGTATGGGTATGCGCTGGGAGCGTAGACTGAGTGGTCTCTTGACCCACTTTACTTCCGAGCCGAATCGTGTAGGATGTGCCGGGAAGCGGCCCCGTTCCAATCGGCATTGTTCCGCGAAGATTGGGTATGCCGAAGGTGGTTCTTCCGTCGCCTCCGTAGGTATTGCCGTAGAGAGCTGCCAATGCCTGATTCTGATTTACCGGGTATATTGTACCATCGGCCTCTACCGTACCGTCAGGGCAATATTGCGCCGCCGTAGGCCAGATCGCACCGAAATAATCGTCCGGATTGCCGGCAAACGCCGATGACGTAATGCTCAGCGCCGCGAGGGCGCTCAAAAAATACTTTTTCATGCTCTAAACCCCTTTTTACTAAATTTAACGAATAAGATCGTAAAAATATTAATAACTAATATTTTTTAATAACGAATCATTGTGCCATTATAATTCTTAATTGTTGCATTTTAGTTGCAAAATATTAAAATATATTTTACTGCTGTTTGAGCGATCAGTGTTAAGGAACCGGTGCGCGATATCAGGGAATAAAATGGCGTTATGTCATAAAAAAAGATGCTATCGGTGATCATGATAGAATATTTTAAATAAGACGCTAAGAGGTCTAGAGATGAAAATTACTGAGCATATTCGTGAACTCGAAAAGATGAAACGATACCCTGAGCCTCTTTATTATAAAGGCTCGTTGCCTCTTCTTTTTCGTCCAAAAATTTCTATGGTCGGAACTAGGCGACCGAACCCGTACACACGTTCTATGACCTATGAACTTTCCAAGAAGCTTTCTGCGGCGGGATCGGTGATTGTCAGCGGTGCCGCAGCCGGAGTCGATGCACTCGCCCATGAGGGGGCCGGGACGGCAAATACCATCGCGGTGCTGCCCTGCGGGATCGATCACCGCTATCCGTCATCCAATAGTATACTGATCGGATCCATTGAAAAAAACGGGTTGCTAATAAGCCCGTTCGAACCCGATTTTTTAGCGACACCGTGGAGTTTTGTGGTGCGTAATGAGATCGTAGTGGCACTGGGAGAAGCATTGATTGTGACCGAAGCCGATTTGGGGAGCGGCAGTATGCGCAGCGTCGAATACGCATTGGCTATGGAAAAACCGATCTATGTCCTCCCTCATCGTCTTCGAGAGAGTTCGGCAACCCGCCAACTGGTGAGCGAAGGGAAAGCGAGTGCGATTGATGATATCGATCTCTTCGTTGCTAGGATAAGTCAACAAGGGAAAAACAGTATCGAAGATACGCCGTTTATCGCCTATTGTCGAACAAATCCTATTTATGATGAAGCGGTGAGCCGATTTCCGAGTGAGATTTTTGAAGCTGAATTATCAGGAGTTATTGAGGTGCGAAACGGAAGAGTCTGGGTGGGCTAATCAGGACTTAGTGCCCTGATTGTGTTTCGTAGCCGTAATGTTTTACGAGATAGTTAATGATTGTTTGCTGATCTTCTTTCGGGATCGGAGCTTTAAACTCATTGACCATTTTTTGTACGGTACCGGTCCAGTACGGACGGCTTTTTTTCCCTTGATTGAGGACATACCCGAACGAATGGCAGATGAGGCAGTACTGTTGTGTCACTTCGTCGTGATCGCCCGCTTCGATCGGATAGTCGACATAAGGGATTTCGATAGGTTTGGCGACTTGGGCAAAGAGTGTTGATGTGCTTAACAATAGTGCAGTAATTAACAGTTTCATTTTCATCCTTTATCCTTACACTATTTTCACGTTGACGTAGTCGACGGCATTGTACTGGTATCCGCCGGCATTCCAGCCGATTTCATCGGCTTGAGGCTGAATGTTGCCGATTCGGTTGATAGCGCGGACCATAATGATGTATTCGCCTTTGGCTTTCGGTTCCCATTGATACACCCATTGACGGTAGGCATATTTGCCGTTATCTTTTTGCAATGCGGTCGCACTCCAGCTTTTTCCGCCGTCGGTAGAGATCATAACCTCTTTTATCCCTTTACCTTGGTCAAATGCGACTCCGGTCACTTTGACACGGGAACCTTTTTTGATAACGGTATTCGGGGTAGGGTATCCGATAACCGATTTGACCTTCATCGCGGCGATCGGTTTTCGTTTATACTCGAAGTCGCTCCCTGAAATGACGCATTCGCAGTCATTGTCCGGCACCGTATAGGCGACATCCATAAAGAAAGATTTACGGTATTCGTCCATAACGGTAATTTCGGAGAGCATTTTGACCCAGCTGTCGGAAAAATGTCCCGGAATCACGAGACGAAGAGGGAAGCCGTTGAGATAGGGAAGGTCTTCGCCGTTCATCTCATACGCGACGATCAGCTCACCGCTGAGCGCTTCGTCGATTTCCATTTCACGGAAAAATTTTGGGGTAGCATCGACAGCCGGTTTTTCGAGACCGTTGACACCGACAAATCGGGCTGTCGCTTTGACTCCCGCCATATTGAGGATATCTTTGAGACGGGCACCTTTCCATACGGCACACCCCATTGCTCCGTGGCCCCATTGGACACCGTGGGTAGCTTGTCCCGTTTTAGCGTAATATTTACGGCTGTTACCTCCGCACTGAAGGACGGAAGTGATTTCAACGGGTTCAAATTTCGATTTCAAATCGTCTACGCTCAAAGAGAGAGGTTTTTCGACGGAGCCTTGAACGCTCAAACGAAATTCGTTCAGGTCGATGTAGGTCGGGATGTCCGGCATATGCCATCGGACAAAAAATTGGTCGTTCGGGGTGATCGCCTGGGTGAAAATGTCACGCGGAGACTCCAGCAACGGAGGACGGTCGGAGATAACTTTGAGCGGTTTTTTTTCCGGAAATGCGATGACCGGAGGGACAAACTCTTTGGTATCGGTGATAATTTTAGGGGAAGATTCTTTTCCCAATAGGGTAGATGCGCCGAGTATCAGGCCTGCACCTAGAAAATTTCTGCGGTTAATGTTATCCATGATAATGCCTTGCAAAGGAATATCACTATTTTATCATAATTAGGAGTAATTTACAGTATAAGCATTGCATCACCATACGAAAAGAAGCGGTATTTTTGATCAATCGCTTCTTTATAAATACGGTGGGTCTCTTCCAACCCTACAAACGATGCCACAAGCATCAACAAAGTCGATTGGGGAAGATGGAAATTAGTTAAAAGATGGTTGATCCGTTGCGGGGGATTGTTCGGATGCAAAAAGAGATTGGCTTCCCCATGTGTTTCTTTAGCTCTGACATGATATTCCACCGTTCGGGTAGAGGTTGTTCCGATGGAGAGCAGGGGAATATCACTGTATATAAGGTTTTGTGCATCCTGACTGATATGAAAGTATTCCGAGTGCATAGGGTGGTCGGTAATAACTTCCGCTTCGACGGGTTTAAAGGTACCTGAGCCGACATGGAGGGTGACAAACGCGTGCGGATGAGATGAACAAACGGCGTCAAACAACTCGTCGGTGAAATGGAGTGATGCGGTCGGAGCAGCAACCGCTCCCTCATGGTGGGCGAAAACACTTTGGTATTCGCGCTCATCCTCCGAGTCGTCTTCCCGTCCCAAATAAGGGGGAAGGGGGATATGCCCCACTTTTTCTAAAACGGGAAGCAGTTCTTCGAAACGGATGAGATTTCCGTGATAATAAAAGTTGACTTCACGGGAGCCGTCTTCGTGCAGTTGAATTACTTTGGCATGGAGAGTGTCATCAAAGAGCAAAACAGTTCCTATTTTGACTCTCCCTTTGATATAAACATTGATGGAATGGGCATCATGGGGGCGGTTGATAAGGAGTTCAATCGCTCCGCCACTCTCTTTTTTGCCGTAAAGGCGTGCTTTGATGACTTTCGTATCGTTAAAGATAATACCGCAGTTTTCGGGCAAAAACGATTCTAATGCATCAAAACGGGCATGGGTGATGGTTTTGTCACCTCGGTTGTAGACCAGCAAACGGGCATGATCTCTGGGATGGATAGGGTGGGTCGCTATAAGCTCAGAGGGGAGCTCATAGTGATAGCTGGACGTGAGAAGCGGATCGGTTTTAGTCAATCGTTTCTTCTTCATCTTCGGCGATATACGGTTCCTCTTTCGGTGCAGGATTTACGGCACGTACAATCAGAATTGAGATTCCGTACAGCAATGTGAGAGGAATGGCCATCAAAATCTGGGTAAGGACATCCGGCGGTGTTAGGATTGCTGAAATAATAAAGATTAAGACGATAGCGTATCGGAAGAATCCGATCATCATCCGATCATCGATTAGTCCCAAGAGGGCGAGGAAATAACAAATGATCGGGAGCTCAAACGCTAATCCGAATCCAAACATAATTTTGGAAAAAAAATCGACGTAATCTTCAATATTGATCATCGGGACAAATTCAAATGCTCCGAATGCGATTAAAAAGCTAAATCCAAAGGGAGTAACGACATAATAGGCAAATAATGCACCCATAACAAACATAGCGGTGCCGCCAAATATGAAGGGGTAGAGCATCTTTTTTTCATTGGCATATAAACCGGGGGCCACAAAAAGCCAGATCTGGGACAAAATAATAGGTAGCGCACCTAACAATCCGGCAAAAAAAGCAACTTTCATCGCTACAAAAAAAGTTCCGCCTACTTGGGTCGTCGTGACCATACCGTGTGCGGCATTCGGAGATACTTTTGCTACTTCGGCAAGCGCATCATTCAACGGCTGCGTCATCCATGACATAATCGGCTCATGGAAATTAAAGGCCACGAAAAACATAATTATTACTGCGGCGACACTGATACCGAGCCTCTTTCTCAGCTCAACTAAATGGGGCTTTAAATCATCAAACATTAGACATTCTCTTCATTCGGTTTGGTTTCTATCGACTTGGGTTTAAAGGTAATGACTTCAGGTTCTTTGGGGGCAGATGGTGCTGAAGCAGGAATATCAAGATTAATATCATTTTTTATGGAATTGAGTTCGGTGCCGATTTCGGTGACATTGGTCATTCGCTCTAACTCCGCACTGGCATCGGTCAGCTCTTTTTTGTAATTCAGGGCCTCTTGCTTCATCTCGGAGAATTTCATCTCCTCTTCGAGGGTTGCACGAGCAGAGTTGACGGTACCTTTAACGCTTCGGAAAAATTTAGCAATATCGACCATCGTACCGGGAAGCTTGTCCGGCCCCAAAAATAAAATAGCGATGATGACAATAATAAATATTTCGCCTAAACCCATTCCAAACATTGTGCTATCCAAAAATCAAAATTTTTATAAGGTAGAAATTCTATCCAAAGAAAGTTAAAACCCATCCACTCTTAATGCGATTTCGTCCGCCAAAAGAAAATTGGCATTGAAATAGCGGCCGTTATCGTATCTAAGCATCCCTTCACGGCAGAGTAAATCGGCTTGATCTTTCTGCTTTTTGCTTAAATGTGCCGCATCTACTCCGACACAACTTCGAAATCCTAAAAAGAGTTTTTCGCTTAACAGAGCGGAAGGTTCAATCGTTTCCGTGGTGAATTCGCAAGGATTTTTAATGTAGTGTTCGACATCGGTACCGGGATAATAGCGGCGGTTCTCCAAAAATCCGACCGCTCCCGCACCTAATCCGATATAGGGTTTATGCTCCCAGTAGCCGATATTGTGGACGGATCGGTATTTTCCGAAATTGGAAATTTCGTACTGTTCAAATCCGTGAGCCGTGATTTCACGAAAAAGCCAGCGAGTGAGTTCTAACTCCTCTTGCGCCATTTCCGGTGTTTTTTCAAAAGCCGTCTCCTCTTCGATGGTGAGAGCGTAGAGGCTGATGTGGTCAATCGGAAGGGAAAAAGCTTGTTCTATGTCCGCTTTTAAAAGGGGTTTGGTATCCCCTTTTACCCCGTAAATCAAATCAATACTGAGGTGTTTGTACCCGATGGCGGAGGCGGTGCGGATCGCCTCGAGCGCATGTTGGGTGTGATGGGCGCGCCCGAGAGTTTTTAATTTTTCGTTGTTAAAGCTTTGAACGCCGAAGCTGAGGCGATTGACTCCCAGCTCAAACATCCCCTCCAGCCATGTTCTTGTGGCGCTGTTGGGGTTGGCCTCGGAGGTGATTTCACAATGTGGGGCTAAATAGGGGTCAATCATTTCAAAAATAGCCCGATAAAGCGAGGGGTCTACCGTAGAGGGGGTTCCCCCTCCGATAAATACCGTCTCTATCGGATTATCGGCAGTGACGTTGAAACGGATGAACTCGGATTGGAGCTGGATAAGAAGGGCATGCATGTATGCTTCGCGCAATGCAAATTTATCGACATACGAGTTAAAAGCACAGTAAGAGCATTTGCTGTCGCAAAAAGGGATGTGAATATATAAAAGCATGTCAGGATTATAGTATTTTTAATAGCGAATAGTTTACAATACCCCTTTAAAATATACGAAGAAGATGGTGAATGACCGAAAATAAGTTCTACCGACCGAATGTGGCGGCGATTATTGTCTCTCACGAGTATCCTGAGATTAAAGATGTTTTTATCGCCGAACGCAGTGATTTGGTGGGAGTGTGGCAGTTTCCTCAAGGGGGAATTGATGAGGGTGAATCGGCTGAAGAAGCTCTTTTTCGAGAGCTCGGCGAAGAGATCGGTACCAAAAAGGTAGAGGTCATTGCCGAGTATCCCGAATGGATCGCTTACGATTTTCCTCCTCATGTTGCGGCAAAAATGGCTCCGTATGCGGGGCAAAAGCAGCGTTATTATCTGGTGCGTTTGAAAAAAGGGGCCAAGATCAATTTGGACACGAAGCATCCTGAATTTAAAGCGTACCGTTTTGTCGCCGTTGATGAGCTGCTAAGTCACATCGCCCATTTCAAAAAACCGGTTTACGAACGGGTCATCTCCTATTTTAGAGCCAAGGGGTATCTGTAATGTTAATTGTTCAAAAATTCGGCGGCACCAGTGTCGGCGATTTGGAGCGGATCCAAAACGTCGCCAACCGTGTCTCTCAAACCCTAAAAGAGGGACATCAAGTGGTTGTCGTTGTATCGGCAATGAGCGGTGAAACCAACAAGCTTATCGCTTTCGCGGAACACTATACCGCGACGCCGGAACGCAGCGAAGTCGATATGTTGCTTAGTTCAGGGGAACGGGTTACGGCAGCGCTTCTTTCGATTGCGCTTAATGCGATGGGGCACAAAGCGACCTCTATGAGCGGCCGACGTGCCGGGATTGTGACCGACAGTATCCATACGAAGGCGCGGATTGAGAGCATTGACCCCTCCGCAATGCACGCAGAACTCGCGGAGGGAAAAGTCGTTGTCGTTGCAGGCTTTCAGGGAGTAAGCGAAAGCGGTCAAGTGACCACCCTAGGACGCGGAGGCTCAGACCTCTCCGCCGTAGCGGTTGCAGGAGCGCTTAAAGCCGATTTGTGTGAGATTTATACCGATGTTGACGGTATCTATACCACCGATCCGCGTATCGAGCCGAAAGCGAAGAAAATGGAGCGGATCAGTTACGACGAGATGCTCGAACTCGCTTCTCTCGGAGCCAAAGTACTTCAAAACCGCTCCGTCGAACTTGCTAAAAAATTAAACGTTAACCTCGTAACCCGCTCCAGTTTTAGTAATGCGGAAGGGACACTTATTACAAAGGAAGAGAATATTATGGAACAACCACTAGTCAGCGGTATCGCACTCGATAAAAACCAAGCACGTGTATCCCTCAGCGGCGTTATTGACCGTCCGGGGATCGCTTCGGACATCTTTACCCGTTTGGCCGACAACAGTGTTAATATCGATATGATTATTCAAACATCCGGACATGACGGAAAAACCAATCTCGATTTTACCGTTCCTAAAACCGAATTGATTGATGCGAAAAAAGTGGTAGAAACGTTTATTGCTGATGATGAGATCAGCGAAGCGAGTTATGATGAGTGCATCTGCAAGGTCTCCATCGTCGGTGTCGGGATGAAATCACACACCGGAGTTGCGGCAAAAGCGTTCCAAACGATGGCTGCGGAAAATATTAATATCATGATGATCTCTACCTCTGAGATCAAGGTGTCAATGGTAATCGATGAGAAATATGCGGAGCTTTCAGTACGTTCGCTTCATAACGCTTATTCATTGGATCAATAGTGCGTCAATTTGATCAATGGACATTAGAATCGATCCGCTCCGAAGGGGCATCGATGAGCTGGTTCGAAGAACAACGTTTCGAATGGACGCCGGCGATTGCTAATGCCATGGATCAGATTATGGGGGGGAAAAGTCTCGTCCTTATCACCGATCATGACCGAAAATGGTTTGCCCACTACATTATTTCCTCTTTGAATAAACGGACCCAAGACCGTCCGATGATCCCTATCGTATGTATCGATTCTCTTTACCCCCATTATGATCATATCAGCGGAGGAGAATCGATCGATATGATCGGTGATATGCTCGATATCGCTTACAAAGGGGATTACTTTTTTTGGTATGTCGGACGAGGGGACGACCGCCGTGCCGATATAGCCAAACGGAGTACCAATTCCTTGTTGTGGATTATGGACGAGCGGTTTCAAAACGCACTAGTGCTGCGGTCTCATGACCCACTTATCGATATTAAACTGCTGCAACTCTATCGTTTATTTGATAAAACCCTCAGTGCCGTATTGTTCGGGGAGATTAATGTTCGAGAATGAACGGGGCGGTATCCTCATTACGCATGAGATGGAGGAGAGAGTACGAGAGATCGAAGTGTCCAGACATCCTCTCAGATGCGTCACCTTTATGCGTGACGATTTTAAAATCGAAGACGCCAAAGAGGTGATCTGTGAAGCGTATAAAAGCGAAGAGAATACCAAAACGCTGATCCTCGGAGCTAAAAGTTTTACGGTTCCGGCACAAAATGCCCTGCTCAAAATTCTCGAAGAGCCTCCGAGAAATATCGTTTTTATCCTCCTGGCTCCGAATAAAAGCACCTTTCTTCCTACGGTACGTTCGCGCCTCAGCCTTAAACAAGAGCATACGGAACGTTTTTATGAGACACTGCCTATCACCCTTAAAAATCTTGATCTCGCAGGATTATTTGCATTTGTCAAAGAGCATGACCGTCTTAAAAAACATGAAGCCAAAGCGTTGATTGAGCAGCTGATGCATCAGGCGATTCATGTTGAAAACCTTTCTTTGAACGCTGCTCAGCTTGAGGGGTTTGACAAAGCGCTTCGTCTGATCGAACTAAACAGCCGTTTTCAGAGTGTTTTGGTGATGGTACTGATGAATTTTATCCGTGAGGTTAAACGTGGTCGTTGAAAAGCTCTCCAACAGCATTGATCTGCATCACGAACTGAAATCGCTCGGTGTCGACAGCGGCGGAATTTCCATTTTGGAAGACAAAGGGACGAGTCATCTGATCCGTATCCGCGATTTGCATGTCGGAGCCGCTAATATCCTCAAACAAGATGCCCTCAGCATAGGTGCCGATCTCGCGGTTCCCCGAGGGACGGTAACGGCATCGGTACCTCGGGTCGATGTTTTACTGATTGCAACCGAGCGTCAGCTGCAGCAGCTGGCAAAAAAAGAGAAGGCTCAGCCGTTCGGACTGAAGCAACTCTCGATAGAGCTGGAGAGTTTCTGCCGTCTTAAAAGTGATCCCGTTTCGATCATGGGAATCCTCAATGCAAATGATGACAGCTTTTACCGCGCCAGCCGGTTTCAGGGAAGCGGCGCCGTTGAGCGGATAGAAACGATGATTTCCGAGGGAGCCGATATTATCGATCTCGGCGGTGTTTCAAGCCGTCCGGGTAGCGTAGCGGTCAGTGCGGAAGAAGAACTCTCCCGCGTACGTCCTATTATCGATGTATTGTACGAACAGCGTTTTTATGAGAAGACGAAACTCAGTCTGGACAGTTATGAACCTGCCGTTGTCCATTATGCGTTGGAGAGGGGATTTCATATCATCAATGATATTACAGGATTGGCCAACGATGAGGTGGCACGGCTCTGCGGAAGTTACGGGGCGACCGCCGTCATTATGCATATGCAGGGTAAGCCTCAGACAATGCAGGAAAATCCGGCCTATTCATCCGTAATACAGGAGGTCGAACTTTTTTTCCGCGAACGGATGACAAAGGCTGAAGCATTCGGCATCAAAGAGGTTATTTTAGATTGCGGAATCGGATTCGGTAAACGGCTCGAAGACAACTTGGCTCTTATAACCCATCAGCGCCATTTCCTCAGACTGGGCAAAAAACTCCTCGTCGGTGCCAGCCGAAAATCGATGATCGATGCGATTTCGCCCTCCGTGAGTGATGAGCGCTTGGCGGGGACGTTGGCGATTCATCTCAAAGCGATAGAGGAGGGGGCTTCCATAATTCGGGTTCATGATGTGAAAGAACATTCGCAGGCACTTAAAGTATGGAAAGCGCTTAGAGGATGATTATGAGCAACAGTGTCGTTATTATTACCCTCTCGCTTTTGGTATTGCTCTCGCCGTTTTTGTCTCGTATCACGAAAATACCGGTTGTCGTCGTTGAGATTTTACTCGGAAGTTTAGCGGGGTATTTCGGCTTTTTGGTTGAAAACGAACTCTTTAAAATTATTGCCAAAGTGGGATTTTTGTATCTGATGTTCTTGGCGGGAATGGAGGTTAACCTCAAAGCTTTCGGTTTTGAAAAGTCCTCTCTTTTACGCCGAACGGTTATTTATTTTATGATGCTTTATGCGTGTTCTTTGACTCTATTTGTCTATTTCGATCTTAGTGCGGTCTATTTGGTGGCATTTCCGATTTTTTCGCTGGGAATGCTTATGGCATTGGTCAAAGAATACGGGAAAAATGAGCCGTGGCTGGCACTTGCGCTCAATATCGGAATCATCGGCGAATTGGTCAGTATCATCGCTTTGACAGTTCTTAGCGGCGGGCTGGAATACGGGTATAACCGCGAATTTGCTTTTACCCTCGGGGGACTTTTTTTATTTTTGATCGGATTTGTCCTCTTTTTCCGAGGGATACGCATATTATTCTGGTGGTATCCCGGACTTAAAACGCTCATTATGCCCCACGATGACAGTAAAGATCAGGATATCCGATTTTCCATGGCACTGATGTTTATCATGGTTGCCGCTATGCTGTACCTTAAAATCGATGTCGTTTTAGGGGCATTTTTAGCGGGGATGTTTATCGCGACCTATTTCAAACACAAAACCGAACTGCCTGAAAAACTCTCCTCATTCGGATTCGGATTTTTAGTACCGATATTTTTCATTCACGTCGGCTCAACACTCTCGCTTGAGGCTTTTGTCGATGTTAAAATTTTAGAACTTGCATTGTTTATCGCAGGAGCGATTATCGGTATCCGCCTACTTAGTTCTTTGGTTGCTTACGGAGGTTATTTGGGATTGAAAAATACGCTTCTTTTTTCTCTGAGTGACTCGATGCCTTTGACATTTACGGTGGCAATCGCCACATTAGGCTATGGTGCCAACGCTATTACGCATGATGAATATTATGCGTTTATCGTAGCCAGCATGGGAAGCGGGATTTTCCTGATGATCCTGATTAAAATTTTATACATTTTCTTTAATAAAAAGTAGACGCAATTATCATTAAATTTCAGTAAAAAAAAGATACAATCAAGAATCAGTGCGATGGTGCTATCAAGGATGAAGCTTAAGGGAGAAGGAGTCACGTGGATTTAACGGTTGTATTAGGAATCTTAGGGGCGATTGCGTCCATCTCTATCGGAGACTTGATGGAGGGTGGAAACCCTGTACACGTCGTTCATATTACGTCGCTGATCATTATTATGCCGACGACGTTGTTGGCTGCTATGGTAAGTACGGATGCCGAACACGTAAAAGGTGCCTACAAAGCTGTTCCGATTATTTTTAAAAAATCGCAAGTCGATTTGCATGCACGGATCAAACAGATTATTGAACTTTCAACGATGGCACGGCGTGACGGCCTTCTCTCTCTGGAAGCAAAAGTGGCTCAATTAGACAGCGAGTTTTTGAAACAGGGGCTTAGCATGGCGGTTGACGGCAATGAAGTCGATACCATCGTAGAAACCATGGAACTGGTCATCGAAGAGACGGAACATTATTATCACGGATGTGCCCACTATTGGATTATTGCAGGGGAAACTTCTCCCGTTTTGGGGCTTGTCGGGGCGGTTTTGGGTCTTATTCTCGCGCTTCAAAAACTTGATAATCCCGCAGAAATGGCGGCCGGTATTGCCGGTGCGTTTACGGCGACCGTAACCGGGATTTTCAGTGCATACGTTTTATTCGGGCCTATGGGAAATAAATTGGCTAAAAAAGCACATCATATTGTGAAAGAACAAAAATTGATGCTGGAGGGGATTATCGGTATTGTTCACGGTGATAATCCCCGTACACTCGAAGCAAAATTGCTAAATTTCCTTTCCCCTGCGGAAGAGAAGCACAGTCAATTTAATTGATGAAGACTAAATAAATGGCTAAGCATAAATGTAAGAAGTGTCCAGAATGTCCGGCAGGAGAGAAATGGGCTGTTCCGACTGCCGACTTTTTCAGCCTTTTATTGGCTCTTTTTATCGCCCTTTTCGCCATTGCGTCGGTTAACAAAGAAAAAATAAAAGCGGTCAAAGAAGAGTTTGTAAAGATTTATGATTATGCTCCTGCTCCTCAGGAAATTACGCCGGTTGTGGATATGGTAAGTGAGAACAATCCGACCCAGGATGCAACCGCCAATGCAGCCGGGTCAGCCCCTGTCACAGACGGCGGTTCATTATTGGTGGGAGCTCCTCCGACCAAATCCACAGAGGCAGCATCGGAAGCCATCCAGAAAATACAGCAGGATTTAAAAAATGCCTCAATGGGCTCAGGGCCTCTAGATCAGAGTATGGATGGAGTATTGTTAAAACTTCCGACTTCTATCCCTTTTAAAGGGGCAAACGCAACGATTGACAATGAAGAGTTGCATCTGTTCTTACGACGTGTAACCGATATCATCAATACACTTCCTCCGACAGTGGATATCTCGATTCGGGGGTATACGGATAATCAGCCGCTTCCTGCTGGAACAGGATATAAAGACAATATCGAGCTCTCCAGCCGAAGAGCCGATACGGTAATGCGCGAGCTGATCCGAAACGGTGTAGCTCCGGAGCGTCTCTCTACCGCTGGATTCGGTGCGGCAAAGCCGGTTGCCGAAAATACCACAGAAGAGAACCGCGCTAAAAACAGACGGGTAGAATTCTATATGTATATTTCGAATGATACACCGCTGGATCAGGCAAAACAGAACAATATTCTGGATGCTTTAAGCAAGCTCCAAAAATAAAAGCTGAGTGAGCATTTTTAAAATTTTTACCCAGAAAAAGACGAATAAGATCGATAATTACCGTTTCTATCATTCGGGTATTATCGATCACGGATTTACTCCCCAAGGCCTCCGATGGCATTCAAAACAATCCCAAGAGATCCGATTCGAGCAACTGCTCGCACTTCTGCCGTTTGACACCAAGTCCGTTGCCGATGCGGGATGCGGTTTCGGTGATTTATACGATTATATCCGCTCAAACGGAAGAAGCACTTTGCATTATGTCGGATTGGATGCTCTTGATATGATGGTAGAAGAGGCAACAAGGCGTACGCAACAAGAGACGATCTATCATTGTGATATTCTGCACGATCCTCTCCCTATGGCAGAGTTTTATCTGTGCAGCGGTGCATTGAATATTTTAACCCGTAATGCGGCTTATCTTTTTATTGAACGTTGTTACGATGCTTCAACACGGGGAATTATTTTTAATTTTTTAGAAGGGGATAAAGAGTCTAAAACGTTTAACTATTTACGAGGAAGCGATATAAAAGTGTTGGGGGAGAAGTTAGGAGCAAAAGTCGTTTTTCGCCGTCACTACTACGAGAGTGATTGCACGGCGGCTTTTTACAAATGATCGCTCGGCTTAATAGCCGAAAACGATTTTGAGGATAAAGAAAAAGAGTGCTGCCATACCTGCGGCTGCCGGCAGGGTAATGACCCATGCCATCGCGATGGGACGCATCAGTGTCCAGTTGGCGTTACGGTTAAGCATACCGATCCCGATGACCGCTCCTACGAGGATGTGGGTTGAAGATACGGGAATCCCCATAACGGTTGCGAGGAGAATAACCAACGTCGCCCCCAGCTCCGCCGCAAAACCGGTTACGGGGAAGATCTCGGTGATACGGCTTCCGACGGTATCGATGACCTCTTTCCCGATAAACCACAGTCCGGCTACCAGTGCGATCCCAAACGTTGCCATGGCGATAAACGGTACGGGGGACTCGGCATTGATTTGGCCTGTCGCTAAAATATCGATGATTGCGGCGAACGGTCCGATAGCATTTGCGATATCGTTCGCACCATGGCTGAAAGCGAATGAAGATGCGGTAAGGACTTGAAGCATACTGAAAACACGCATTGTCGCTTTATGCGGCGTATCTTTGTGCATTACTTTGATAATGGCATAGACGACACCGTACATGAGGGTGGATAGTACCGCAAGCAACATATAGATTTGGGCATCGTTGAGACCCAAATTAGCATGTTTAAGCCCTTTGAACAAGAGCATCCCTGCAATCATCGCCGTACCGAATGCCGCAACGATCGGCGCATGCGTCCGAAGGGCGTAAAAAGCGTTTTGTTTTTTCTTCAGACGATTAAGCTCGTGAACCTGCTCTTCGTGCTTTGCTTTCTCTTCCGCAGTGGCGGTAGCTGCATTATGAGAAGCGTTTAGGGCACTGATTTGAGCTTTGATACCGTCGATGTGCGCTTGAACATTGTCATTGTAATCAAGGATATTCTTTTTCAAATACCAATAGATTCCATACGACGCCATACCGCCTAGAATCGGTGAAACGACCCAGCTGATGGCAATCTTGGTGACTTGATCCCAGTGAACCAAACCGAACACCGATTCTCCAACCTCCATTGTCGCGTACCCTAGAGCGATAGATCCCCCTAAAATCCCTCCGACGATCGCATGGGTAGTTGAGACGGGATACCCTTTGAATGTTGCATACAACAGCCACGTTCCCGCAGAAAGGAGTGAACCCATCATAACAAATACGAGCAACATCGGGTCAAAATCCATAGCCGAAATGTCGACGATCCCTTTACGGATAGTGTTAGTCACTTCGGCACCCGCAAGCATAGCTCCGCCGAGTTCAAAAATGGCGGCAATCATTAAGGCTTGTTTGACGGTGAGGGTTTTTGCCCCTACGCTGGTACCGAATGAGTTGGCAACGTCATTCCCGCCGATATTAAATGCCATAAAGATACCGAATAAAGTAGCAAGAACAAAGAGTGTATGGTTGTTTTCGAGATGATTAAATCCCCATACCACGAAGACAGCAGTGGCAAGTGCAAAAACAGTGCCGAAGAAAAGGTTGTCACGAGAGAACATAAATGCTCCATTCAATAAGATAATAAATAAGGGCCGGAATATTATTACGAAACCGTTACGGAAAGGTTACGAAATGATTACAAAATTATGCCCGTTTGTCTCTTTGAGGAGACTTTATCGGGCAAAGAAGAGCTTAGGGGAGTAAAGTAGCTTTGATAATTTTTTGGGTTTGGAGCGGTTTGTCACCGCCGTATTGGCCGTTGGTTTGAACATTATTAAGTTTGTTCAGTGTATCCATTCCCGCTACGACACGCCCGAAGATGGTGTGATAGCCGTTAAGCCACGGAGTCGGTGCGGTTGTGATGAAAAACTGGCTTCCGTTGGTGCGAGGCCCTGCGTTCGCCATAGCCAAAATTCCCGCCTTGTCAAAAACGACTCCCGATTTAAACTCGTCTTTAAACGGTTTTTTCCAGATTGACTCGCCCCCGGCACCTGTTCCGGTCGGATCCCCGCCTTGAACCATAAAGTTTTTAATGATCCGGTGAAATTTCAACCCGTTGTAGTAGCCGTTTTTGACGTGGGTTGTAAAGTTCTCAACCGCTAAGGGGGCAACATCTTCGTAAAGTTCCAAAGTAAGATCCCCTTGGGTCGTTTGGAGAAGAACTTTAGGATGAGAAGCGGCAAACGATAATGTTGCCGCCAACAATAGGGTAAGTAGTAATCGCATTAAGACTCCTGTGTTCGTGGTGTAAAGGTGAGACAAACCGAATTGATACAATAGCGCAATCCGGTGCTTTTAGGGCCGTCGGGGAAAACATGTCCGAGATGTGCGTCACACGCCGCACACAGCACTTCGACACGGATCATACCGTGGCTGATATCCCGTTTCTCTTCGAGCGCTTCAGGGGCAATAGGACGGTCAAAACTCGGCCATCCGGTACCCGAATCGAATTTTGAGCCGGAATCAAAAAGGGGTGCTCCGCAGCATACGCAGTGATAGACTCCGTCCCCTTTAAAGGAGGCATATTCTCCGCTAAATGCTCTTTCCGTCCCATGCTCTCTGGCGACGTGGTACGCTTCACTTGTGAGAAGATTACGCCACTCTTCATCACTTTTTACAACTTTGGCCATCAGTCTCTCCTTTTCGGATTTGAAAAAGAGATTATAGTCGCACTTTCTGATGCACGGCTTAGCGCGTAGGTGTAATATTCGCTTTCATCGGATGCAACAAGATAGATATGCGGCATATGAAGTCCATGAGCATTTTCAGGTGTTGTGATGATCAGGTCGTCGAGATTTTGATATTGCAGACTGAATTCGGGTGCTAGTAATCGGGCATTGATATGAAAATACTCATCTATCGCTTCTTTATACTCGTTTATTCGTTCATCATTTTGGAGGATAACCATTATTTTATCTGCATTAACACTCTGCAGTCGGACTCGAAGTTCCAGCAATAATGTTAAGAGGGTTTTATCCGCGGAAGAGGGGATTTTTGCGAAAGGGATGTTTTTTTGATAGTTGTTGTGCAGCATTACCGTCGAATCGCTGATCGGAACATATTCATTGTGGAAAGAGAGGAGCAGCCAGCGTTGTTCCCGATGTGTTATCAGAGCATCAATAAAATCTTTCTCCATGGAATAAGCATCATCACACATAACTACAGAAGCGGACTGAAAGCCGGCAAACTCGGTTATATTCTGGGTATATGCAGGAGTAGAAAAGGTTAATGATACGAGTTCGATTTTGAGGGCACCGTATTCGATTAACGATACCAACTCATTACGGAGGATTTCACCTCCGACTGGGGTAGGGGTAATGATTAAAATCTTTTCATCTGGTTTGTTCAGGAGCAAAAGGAGCGCTTTTCGGATAAGAACCGTACTTTTACCGCTGTTGTGTTCGCCAAACAGGGAAGTAACCGTATCCGAATAATCGGTTTCAAGAAATTTTTTTTGTTCGTCCGATAAAAAAGTGCCGTAACTCTTTTCATCCGTAGGGACCAGCAGCATATGAGACTGCAGTGCGCCCATTATTTTTTGCTTTTGGTAGGGCTCAGACAGCTTCGGTGCCAATGCGCAGAGTTTTTGGTGAATCGATTCTTTGGAGGAATCGCTGAATATCAGCCGCTCTTTGGGAAGAAGTTCATGAAAGGAAGAATCCAAAGTATCGAATTCATCTTCATTCAGGCAGCTGAGCCAAATAAAACGCTCACACACGGTCGAATCAAAAGAAAGGATGTCTTCAAGTTTATGTCGAATAGCCGCTTCGCTCCTTCCTAAGCGGGTAGAAGGCTCTGCTTTGTTCTTTTGAGATGGTAGCTCAACGGTAGCGCCTTGCAGCATCTGCGTATCCCATTGCAGTTTTTCTCCGAATAAAAGACCGCGGTAGGGTATAAAGAACAGCAGATCGATTGAAATGTGTGTGTCTTGATAGAAGAGGTTAAAGTTTTCGTAAAAATATCCGTTTTCTTCTTGAGCGAAAAAGCGGAAAAACTCTTTTTGCTCCGAATCGTCATCGCATACACTCTGGGAAGGAGACGGGGATGTGCTTTTAGAAAAAAAAGAATTGAAGAGAGAAAAAAACACCAATTGCCTCTCATTGTAGAAGATTGAAAACGTTATTAGGTTTAAGTGAGAATTATAACTTAAATTTATGAAAAAAGAAAATGGGAGAGGAAGAGAATAAGCCGAGGATAAAATCCCCGGACATATTAAGGGGGATTATTTTCCGGCTTCTACGCTGTCTTTAAGACTTTTGCCCGGTTTGAATTTAGGAACCATTTTGTCTTTTGTGCTGTAAGTTTTGCTTGTTCCTGGAACTTTACCACTTTTCCCTTTTTGAAGAGTAGATGTAAAGCTTCCGAATCCTACCAAGGAAACCTCTTCTTTTGCAACGAGTGCTGCAGTTACCGCTTCAGTAAACGCTTTAATAGCTGTTTCAGCTTCAACTTTTGTTTTGTAACTACCGCTTTTTTGGACCAATTCGACGAATTGCGCTTTATTCATTTATTACCCTTAATTTAGATATGCGAATAACACTCATATCCTCCCTTATACACGAGCAGACAAGGGAAAAAGTGTTTTAGCCGCGAATACTTTAATATCTCTTGCCTTAAATTTTTCTTCTTTTTTGCATTTTATTGAATAGTTTTGTTATTTTGTGGTTTTTAAGGCCGTTTTTTAGCCATTTTTTAGAATGATGAGCAAGCATAAGAGGGGAAACGAATTTTTTCGCATCAAAATTGACAGAGAAATTTTTACTCCAGATCGACCATTTTTGTGTTGAAGAGATCGATAAAAACACCTCTTCTAATCCGATACGTTCTTGTTCGCTCAAACTGCTCATGCTTTGCTCCCTAATTTATTTATTTTTCGTACCACACGTATGATCTCATCGTCTTCAAGCATCCCCAGCATTTCAATAACTGCTTTGGCTGCCTGAGGTTTAGCGTTTCCCAACCGCCAATCTTGATACGTTCGCATAGAAATTCCCAGCTCTGCAGCCATCTCTTTTTGGGATATCTTCTTCCCGTTACGCTCAGCCTCTACGGCATTATGAAGAAGATTAAAAAGATCACTCATTTCCATTGCTCCATTGTAATATCCTTTTCTTAAAATAAACATTAAAACGTATAAAATATACTTAATATATAGTATAAAGAGATATATATAGTGTAATTACTACACTTTATTTGTTAAAGCATAAAATATACCAACATTTAAAAGAGTATAAATGTATTAAATATACAGAAAACCGTATTAATATTTCGTCAAAAATCGGTAAATCTTGAAGAGCTAAAATAAAATTATGGAATTAGAGGGTTGGGCCGGGTGTCGGATGGGTCAGAGTAAAAAAAGTGCTGAATGAAAAACGGCGGAGGGGGATTGCCCCCTAGGAGAGAAAATCGGTGTAGTCGTATTTAGAGAGGTCGACGTAAAATTCTCCCTCTTTTTGAATGATGCGTACATCACTCCCGTAAGCGAGTTCAAAACGGCGTTTGACGATTTTGCGTTCGTTTGAGCCCATACCGATAAACTTGAGGTAACGTTTGAGTTCGATGATGCCGTTAGAGAGGGATGAAGCGGCAGTCTGCTCCGGAGTTGACGAGATATCAACATCATGGATGCGGTTCTCTTGTGAGAGAAGAAGTTTGGTATTAATCACTTCAAAGAAATTTTTGAGTTGTTCGTCTTTTGCCGCATAGATATCCTCGATCCGTTCACGTTCGGCAATCAGCATTTGCTCTTTGTCATGTACAAGCCGGTCAATTTTGGCTTCCAGTTCTTTGATTTTGAGTTTTAGCTGCTGATTCTCTTTTTGATACAAGGCTATAATCATTCCGACCGTTGTTTTTTGCGGTGCGGGCGCGGACGAGGCGGTTGTTTTTTTTTGGGTAAGTTCTTGCCGTTTTTCCTCTTCAAGAGAACTTCTCGGGACAATGATATAAGTTATTCCGCCTTCAATAATATAGTTTAAACGTTTGGTCCGGAGTTTGTTTTGGATCATCTCTTTGGACATTTTAAAGGTTTTCGCGTATTCATCAACCGTAAAACGCATACATCCTCCTTCAGGATAGTGTGGATGTTATATTACCCAAAAAACATCCTCATCGATTAATGTTTTTTGGATTGAACTGCCCATGAAGGTTGCGGAGGAGGGATAATCCCCCCTTGTCTCATCCATATCAGATAGCCGCTGTGGACAATATTGTGTTTGTCTTGAAAGGTATGCAGGGAACTGCGGCGAAACTCGCATTTTTCCAAAAGGGTATGGTAGTCTTTATGAGTATTTAAAAACTCTTGCAATGAATCATACGCTTTATCGGAGATGATAACGGTACTGGCGACAAGATTTTTAATAGCAACATAACGTGCGCACTCGTTTAAACCGTCACCGATAAAATTTTCATGTCCCAAAATGTCTTCAAACTGATGAACATTACCGGTGTGGACCGCAACACGGATCCCTTTAAAATAGGCGTACTCTTTGGCTATGAAATCTGAAAAATGGATGAATGAAAGCCCCAGTATCGGCCCGAATCCTTGCAGTGATGGGTGAAGAATACAATAAAATCCGTCTCCGGTAGGGATGATTCCAAGCAACATTTTATCCATCGGTATGGCTGAGGCTTTCAGCATTTTAAATATCATTTTTTTGTAGGTTAGAGAGAGATACGAGATGATTTCAAGCTGTTCGTTCATCGGAAGAAGAGAAAAATCGATGATATCAACAAGGACGATATCGGTGGAAATTACTTTTTTGCTCATATTTAGGGAAACCTGATAAACTGAAATGGTTTTTATTGTAGTCTAAAATTGCTGAGATAGCCAAACTCATGAACGGATAGATTTCGCCAATAATCTCAAAGTGTGTTACTATATGGCTAAAAATATCTAGATATCAGGTTGACTTTATGCAAAAACGAACCAAAATTTTAGCAACCGTTGGTCCCGCTTCTGATAATGTCGAGACCCTCGCAGCTTTAATCACCGCGGGTGTCAATGTTTTTCGCCTTAACTTTTCTCACGGAACCCATGAATATCATGCACAGGTTTTGTCCAATATACGTGCTGCGATGCGCAAAACCGGGCTGATTGTCGGGGTTATGCAAGACATCAGCGGGCCGAAAATCCGTGTCGGAAAATTGAGCGAAGATTTTTGTTTGGAGAGCGGTGACCGGCTGGATTTTTATTATGAGGCATGCATAGGGGAAAAGGTCGCACCGAGCCATTATCGGCTCTCTATTAGCGAAAGTAGTGTTCTTCGTATGTTGAAAGTAGGTGATTTCGTCTATCTGTATGACGGCCTTATCCGTGCCAGTATCGTAGAGATCAATGATGAGTATGTTCAAGCTATGATCGAGAATAAAGGGAAACTCACATCGAATAAAGGGATTAATTTTCCGAATACGCGGCTGGGTATCGATATCCTGACGGAAAAAGACAGAGTCGATATCGGATGGGGTGTGGCGAACGGCGTCGATTTTATGGCGATCTCCTTTGTTCAAAATGCGCAGGATATGATCAATGCCCGCGAAGTGGTGCATTCATACGGCGGAGAGGTACAGCTCATTGCCAAAATTGAGAAATTTGACGCGGTAGAAAATATTGACGAAATTTTGCGCTACTCGGACGGACTGATGGTAGCACGCGGCGATTTGGGGATTGAAGTTCCTTATTATCGTGTTCCGACCATACAAAAAATGTTGATCGATAAAGCCAATGCCCATTCCAAACCGGTCATTACGGCAACGCAGATGCTTTTGTCCATGACGGAAAAAGAGTCTGCAACCCGAGCGGAGATCAGCGATGTCGCCAATGCTGTACTCGACGGTACCGATGCCGTGATGCTCTCGGAAGAGAGTGCCGTCGGGCATAACCCGGTTCTTGTCGTGGAAACCATGGTCAACACGATTCAGGCAATTGAAGAAATCTATCCGTATGAGAAATTTGATTTCGGATATGACGATGTGATGGACAGGGTCAATGAATCGGCGGTACGGTTGGGAGATTCATTGAATGCCGAGGGGATTATAGCGATGAGCGCATCGGGAGCATCGCCGAAAAAGCTTTCCCGCTACCGTCCGAAAATGACGATCTATGCGGCGACGCACGAAGAGAAAGTCGCGCGTCTTTTGACGATCGTGTGGGGAGTCGTACCGGCGTATCTGATCAAAAAAGGGCGTATTGAAGATATGCTTACCGATATCATTCAAAGCGGTTTAAAACGGGGTATTATCGATAAAAAGAACACCTATATTTTTACGGCCGGGTATCCGATCGGTACTCCCGGAACGACCAATATTATCCGAATTTTGCGGGAGAACGAGATTACCTTTTTCGGAGAGACAAAGTCTCAGCCGGGCAAAGCAAAAAAAACGGATGAGAATACGGTTGCGACACTGTTTTAAATTAGTGGACTGAAAATTGCTTTTTACATTGCGAGGGGCAAATGTGTTTGTTTCGTCACTTAAAGTTTGCCCCTCAAAACCTCTCTCCTTTACGCTACAATTACCCTTATGAAAACCGATACGCTATTTACCAAACCTATTTCCAAACAGTTTGAATTCGATGCCGATGTCGCCGCCGTATTTGATGATATGCTGGTCCGTTCCGTCCCTTTTTACAAAGAGTCGCAGGCCCTTACCCGCCGCTTTGCGATTAATGCTCTCGGCAAGGGGGGGGTAGTCTATGATCTGGGGTGCTCGACTGCATCGCTGCTGCTGGAAATCGAACGAAGCGTCGAAAGAAATGACGATATCCGGCTGATCGGTATCGATAATTCTCCGGCGATGATCGCACATGCCCGAAAAAAAATAGAGGCATACGGTTCGGGAATTGAACTGTATGAGGGAGATATCCTTCAGTTTCCGTATGAAAAAGCACAGGTTATGATCAGTAATTACACCTTGCAGTTTATCCGCCCGATGGTTCGGGATTCTTTGATCCGTACAATCAGTGACACTCTGAATGAGGGGGGCGTGTTTATTTTCAGCGAAAAAGTGGTGAGCGAAGATCCGAAATTGAATAAAGAGCTGATTGACTGCTATTACGATTTCAAAAAAGTGCAGGGGTACAGCGAATACGAAATTGTTCAAAAACGCGAAGCGCTTGAAAATGTCCTTATCCCCTATACGATGAATGAGAACATTCAAATGGCAAAGAATAACGGGTTCAAAACGTGTGAACTTCTTTTTCGATGGGCGAATTTCGCAACGTTTATTGCTATCAAATAAGGGTTATCGGACACTTCCGTGAGAGGGATTTTCATCAGGTATAAAGAGTATGCTTTTGACATCTGATTTAATTTCTGATTTAATCTCGGAGTAGTCGGCAAGGTTTTTATCGCATTGTTTATGATAATACCCCTGCACGTCATAATACTCTTCACAGTCGTTATAGTAGCGCAGACTAATGCCGCGCTCATTAAAACACCCCGCAAAAAAAATCGGCAGCAAAAATAATAAAGTGGTTTTTTTCATCCGGATATTGTATCTTATCTGGGTTTAAACCCATCCTTACTTTTGCAAAACCCGCTCAAAAAGCACTCCGTGTCGCATTTTGGATTTTTGGCGGTACAAATGTAGCGCCCGAACAGGACAAGTCCCTGATGAAGCTGATGAAGATTGGTTTTAAACTTTTTCACCAGTGTCTCTTCGGTGGCTACGGCACTGAGGTCATCACTCAGACCCAAACGGTGGCTAACCCGAAAGACATGGGTATCCACCGCCATCAAATTGGCCTGCGTATACTCGATGAGGACAACGTGTGCCGTTTTCTGTCCGACTCCCGCTAAGGTGACCAGCTCTTTTTCATCCATCGGAATTTCTCCGCCGTATACCGCTACAACCCGTTTCGCCATAGCAATAAGATTAATCGCTTTATTATTAAAAAAGGAGCAGCTTTGAATCAGCGCTTTGACCTCTTCAATATCGGCATGTGCGAGAGCTTCGGGGGTAGGGTAGGCTTTGAATAATGCAGGTGTGATGAGATTGACCCGTTTGTCGGTGCATTGTGCGGACAGGGCTACGGCTATAACCAGCTCATACGCATTGCTATAGGTAAGCTCCGTAACGGCATCCGAGTACCGTTCCAAGAGGGCGACCTTGATCGCTTCAATCTCTTTCCGAGTCGCTTTTTTCATCTAAATAATCCGTTTTTTGTCCGTATTGTAGCATTTAAAAAGGGATCAGATACATTTTATGTTACAATAAGTGATTTATGGGCAAAAAAGTTATTTAGGGGGAAAAATTGGGAGTACTGGGGTTCATTCAAACTATTTTTGGAAATAACAAACACCATTTTACGGGTGAGAATGATAAAACAGTAAGCAAAGATTTTTTCTATAAGGTGTTGGATACCGATCCCGATCCGCTTTTGTTTTTTAGCAAAGAAAACGGCTGGATAGGGGCAAATAAAGCTTTTTTTGATCTGGCTCCCCTCCAAAATATTGAACAGCTTCGGAATAATCATGAGAGTATTCGAGAGCTATTCGACCATGAGGATGAAGAAGTTTTTACCGAATATGACAAAAGCTGGTTGGACTATATCCGAACCCATTGCCCTAGCGGTTACGGACTCGGTATCGTTGATCTTTCCGGAAAAATGCATACGATGGTAGCGACCTCGACGCTTATACAGGAGGGCGGTGAAGACTTGTATCTGCTGCGCCTTGAAGATCAAAGCAATCTTATTGACCTAAAAGCCGAAGTGGTTAAAACCGAACAATTAAAAAGCAAATTTCTGGCTAATATCGGGCATGAATTCCGTACGCCGATGAACGGTATTTTAGGTTTTGTCGACCTTCTCTCCAAAACCTCCCCCGATGACACGCAGGCCGAATATATCCATTCCATACAAGGATCAGCCCGCAATTTGATGTCCAATATCGAAAATCTTCTGGATTTGGCACAAATGCAAAACGGCCGTTTGAGTGTCAGCACAAGCGAATTCAATATTGTCGCCGAAATGGAGGAATTGGCCAGGGGATGCATTTCGAGCGCCGCCGATAAAGGGGTCGGTGTTTTATTTTTTATCGATCCTAAACTTCCTACCTATATCATCGGTGATATTCGTAAAATCAAACAGGTAATCAATAATCTCTATAACAATGCGTTAAAGTTTACGCATCAAGGGGGACGTATAACGGTTGAAGTAAAGCTTCTCAAGCGTAATACCTCCGGTACCTGCAACCTCGGTTTTACTGTCAAAGATACAGGTAAAGGGATCAGCAAGTCCGAGCTAAGCAATATTACGCGCCCGTTTGTATCCGGCGATCATGCCGATAACCGTCTGGGGGTGGGGCTCAGCCTTTCTCACGGATTGATCGCTTTGATGGGGGGAGAACTCAAAATCGCCAGTGAAGAGGGAAAGGGATCGTCTTTTAGTTTCTCACTCACTCTGGAAGGTTCTTCCGATCAAGCGATGCAGATGATCAACGGACACAATGCTAAAGTTGTATTGGTTGATGAAAAAAGGGTTGAAGAGGCCAATCATCTGACAAACTATCTTCGCAGCTTCGGAGTCAGTGTGACCAAAGCGCAAATGGTAGACGAGTCGATTTTTGCCGATGCCGAAGTGGTCTATTTTCTCGGTTCGCAGGAAAAACATGAGTGGGCGATGAGCCTTTCAGACCTAAAACGTACCGGTAAAACGGTGTTATTGCTCGAAGAGAATGAGCATCTTCAGGCAAAAATGCTCCATCTGATAGATACATTTCTCTTAAAACCGTTGCTTCCGACACCATTGTTTGGGCATTTAGCGACGATCTTCGATCTCCCTCCGTCGGTTCCGGCGGATATCCCCTCCATCCAGCACGGAATTACGGCTTTGGTGGTAGAAGACAATTTGATCAATCAGCGTCTTATCCAATTGCTTCTCAAAGAGTACGGAATCTCGGTAGTGACCGTTTCAAACGGGGATGAAGCGGTTGAAATATGCCGTGAAAAAACCTTTGATATTGTTTTTATGGATATTGATATGCCGATAAAAGACGGTATTTTGGCTACCGAGGAGATTAAAGCACAGGAGCGGCCATTTAAAATAGGACATATGCCGATTATTGCGTTGACGGCGTTAGCGATGGAAGGGGACAGGGAATACATTTTAGAGCGCGGACTCGATGATTACCTTTCAAAACCGCTGACACGCGAAAAACTTGAATATGTATTGCAAAAATATTTGCACGTAAGAGTATAAGGGGCTGGGATGTTTTATACGCAAAGTTTTGAAAAAGATTATGGACATTTAATCGGGACCATAACACAGAGTGCCCATCTGCACTTCGATCCTATAATCTATACCGATTTATTCGGAAATTTAGTCGGTTGCAATGAGGCATTGCTCGAACTTCTAAATGTCGGAGGGATAGAGGATATATCCGCACTGGAGCTTTGGTTTGACCCGCAAGGGGTAAATTTGTCGTATCTTCTCTCAAAATCGGGAGATTATCGGGGAAAAATCCGATCCGGGGATATAGAGTACGATGTTGCCGTCAAATCGGAGGTTCTTTTACTCGATAACCAACCGATAATCGGAGTCGTTTTTCGAGACACGTCGATTATCGAACGTGCACGTGCGGCAGAGCGTTATTTCGAACACTTTAAAAATAAATTTTTAACCAATATATCGCATGAATTTCGTACCCCGATGAACGCGATTATCGGATTTACCGATTTGCTGAAGGGCTCTCCTCTGAGTTCGTGGCAGCAAGAGTATGTTCAGATGACCAGCCGAAGCGCTCAGTCGATGATGCGGAATATCGAAAACCTGTTGGAGCTTATGCAGGTTGAAAGCGGAAGTATCCATACCACTTTGGCACTGTTTAATCCGCTTGAGGTGTATGAGAATTTTTCAATGCAGTTTTGCGATCTTGCCCTTTCAAAAGAGATCGGTTTGATGTTTTTGATCGATCCCCATTTGCCTAAAACGATGATCGGAGATCAGGATAAAATTCTCGCCATTATGCGTAATCTCATCCAAAACGGTATCAAGTTTACCGAGGAGGGGGGGAGTGTCCTTGTCGAGATTCTGATCGTCAAAGAAGAGGGGAATTGTGTCGAAGTCGAATATGCGGTAAGCGATACGGGTATCGGCATCGAACCTGAACGGATCAAAACGCTGTTGCGTCCTTTCGCTTCGGCTTGGGACAATCAGCGTCGCGGGAAAGACGGTTTAGGTATCGGACTCAGCCTGAGCCATAAATACGTCGATATGATGGATTCGCATTTAATGCTGGCATCACAGAGCGGAAAAGGATCCCGTTTCTCTTTTCGGATAACCCATCAGATTAATGAAATCGGTTCATTCGATTTTGTCGAAGGGACTCGGGCCGCAATTTATACCCAAGATCAGCATCTCACCCCTCAAGGGGCATTGCTCCACAAATATTTGGAACTTTTTAATGTTCAGGTAAAAGGGGTTCACGATTTAGTGAATACGACACTGCACGAGAGCGATGTCCTTTTTCTGGATATACCGCATATCGCCAAAGCGCAAATCGATGCATTAAAATCGACCTATTCAAATCTTCAAATCGTCCCGATCATGAAACTCGATTACGGTGAAAAAGCCAATGCCGTTCTCGACTCGGTCGCATCCATCGTTACCCTTCCGATTCTGCCGAGCTCGCTTCATAAAACCATGGCGGTTATCTGGAATATGATGCCTAAAGAGTATATTTCGCGTTCTCCTGAAGCTCAGAGTATTCCAAGAGCGGACAATATCAAAATTTTGGTTGCGGAAGATAATCTTATCAATCTCAAATTGCTTGAGACCATTTTACATCAAGAACATTTCCGCGTAGTTGCGGTAGAAAACGGTCAAAAAGCGGTGGACGCCTATTTGAAAGAACATTTCGATTTGGTGTTGATGGATATCGATATGCCGGTTATGGACGGGTTAACGGCCAACAGACTGATCAAAGAGATTGATAAGCGCGACGGCAGAGGATTTGTCCCTGTAATCGCATTAACGGCGCATGCATTGATCGGAGACCGCGAACGGATTGTGGCTTCGGGATTGGATGCCCATTTGGCAAAACCGATCGATAAACATTTTCTAATACAAACGATGGACCGTTATTTAAAAATCGCACAGCAAAAACGGCAAAATGATACCGTTTAATTTTGATTGTTTTTTGCATACTATACTGACAAATGTATTATAATGCCGAAATCAAATTCCCCTTTCAGTAGAGGGGAAACACAAGGATAACAATGAAGCGATATTATACCGCTTGGATTTTGGGTTTATTGTTGAGTGCAAGCTCCGCATCTGCGGCTGTTTTGGCAACGGTTAACGGAGATGAGATTACTTCGGACGAAGTCAATAAAGTATTGATGGAGGGGACACAGGGGCGTTTTGATTCGCTTCCGGCTGATAAACAAAACGAGTTGCGTCAGCGGATTATCGAAGGGATGATCGCTCAAGAACTGGTTTATGATGATGCTCAAAAAATCGGTGTTTTGGATTCTAAAGAGTACAAACAAGAGCTTGAAGCACTGGTGAACCGTCTGAAAATTCAGTTGGCGGCAAAAGTATGGGAGCAACAACAATTTGAAGCGATCAAAGTCGATGCCAAAGAGGTAAAAGCCTATTTCGATGCGAATCCGGAAGAGTTCGTCGATAAAGAGAAAATTCACGCACGCCACATTTTGGTTAAAACGGAAGGCGAAGCACAATCAATTATTAAAAGTATGAAGGGACTGAGCGGTGATAAGCTTAGAAACGAGTTTATCGCGCAAGCGAAATCAAAATCGACCGGTCCTAGTGCGGCAAAAGGGGGAGACCTCGGATATTTCCCGCGCGGGCAGATGGTACCTTCGTTTAACGATGCCGCATTCGCCATGAAAGAGGGGGCGATCTCTTCGACTCCGGTACAAAGTCAATTCGGATATCATGTCATCTATATCGAAGATAAAAAACCGGCTAAAAAGCTTGGATTCGATGAAGTTAAAAATTTCATTGAGCAACGTTTGAAAATGGATAAATTCAAAGCAACCATGGAGAAAAAAATGTCAGATCTCCGTGCTAAAGCAAAAATCATCTATACTAAATAACCAATTCCTTTTCCCTATCTATCCCGCATTTCGCGGGGTTATCTCCACCTGTTTTTCCTGCTCTAATCGTTAAATAAAGTCACTAATCCGTTTTGTTTTCACCATCAATCAGGGTTTAAAACCATGTCGTAAATATAATTATCTACATAATAGTTATTATAATAACTATTTAAGCTAGAGCGCTCTACAATCTCGAAAATCTTTCAAAGGAGCACTATGGGGTTTGAATCTGACAAGTCGATAGGATTTCTTATCGCTAAAGCACGCAATACCCTGAAGAATGAATTCGAAAAAGAGTTGAAACCGTATTCGCTTTCATATGCTCATCGGGTTATTTTAATCCGGCTGAGTGAAAAAGAGGGATTGACACAAAAAGAGTTGGCGCAAGACACCTATTTCGAGCAATCAAATTTAACATTGATGCTCAATAGGCTTGAGCTGAAAGGGTTGGTCAAGCGTTCCGCAAAAGAGAACGATCGCAGGGCCTATATCGTTACGATCACGCCTGCGGGGAAGAGGCTTCGGGAAACACTTGTCAATATGGGTGAAGATGTAATGGATAGGGCGCTGAGGGGGTTAAGCGGTGAGCAAAAAGAGGCATTGTCTCATATGCTCCAAATGATCTATGAGAATTTGAAAACCAGCACGTCTCAGGGTTAAATTTTAATGAATGTACAGGAGAAATAGAGTTATGAAAAAGTTATCTACAGTTATGGTTTGTCTCGTTATGGCCGGAGGTATGTCATCGTGTTTTGCTGATGCTTATCAAGAGGGTGAAAACGCCTTAAAAAATAATGTCTATTCTGATGCGGCGGCTTTATTTGAAAAAGCGTGCAACAGCGGAAATGCTCAAGGGTGTTTCCAACTCGGCGCTCTTTATGAAAAAGGGGACGGAGTCGTACAAAACAAGTATAAAGCGGTTGTACTCTATGCACAAGCTTGTAACGGCGGTGAATCGCACGGTTGCAGCAATATGGTTATGACATACGATACGCCTTGATCCATTTTCCGGTGAGTAAAAATAAATCTAAAGTGTTCATCATGCAACCGAAAATATTGATAACAGCCTGCCTCTCTTTGTTATTGCTGAGCGGCTGTGTCCCTAAGATGGATAAAGCCGTTCCGCTCTCTGATACGACTATCAATGCTGATTTGGAGAAAATGAGCAGAGACTTTGATGATGAGAGACTCGTACGCGACTGGTGGAGAATGTACGGCGATGAGCAGCTCAATGGTATCATTGAGGAGGCTCTTGCCAAAGCACCGAGCATACAAAGTCTCGAAGCGAAATTTGCACAAGCCAATACCATCATCCAATCGGTTGAATCACGAAATTTGCCTCATCTTTCCGCAAATGCCAGTGTTGTCCGTGAACGCTTCAGTGAAAATCATATCTTTCCGCCGCCGCTGGGCGGAGGGAGCTATACGCAATATCAGCCCGAATTGATGCTGGAGTATGATTTCGATTTTTGGAATGAGCGCAGTTCACACATTTCTGCCGCAAAAAATACCGCTTTGGCGCAACGAGCGACCATTGAAGCATCCAAAATTGCGTTGAGCAGTGCGTTATGCGAAACCTATATCGCATGGCATTACGAGGAACAGAAGCTGAGTGTATTAAATGCGTTGGATCGGACAACACGCGAAGAGCTTAAGATTGTGGAAAAACAATACGCTTTGGGGCTGATTGACGCGATAGCCCTGAACGATAAAAAAAGTGCACAGATGCAGATCGCCCAACGAATGGAGGAACTGAAACGTTCCATTGAAGGGAAAAAAGAGGCCATATGTGTTTTGGGTGGATTTCTCCCCTCATACGCTGAGAGCTTAAAAACTCCGACTATCAAGAATGGATTCAACCTCCCTTTACCTAAAGAGGTGATGCTCAATCTTGTCGCGCATCGCTCTGACGTCGCAATAGCAAAATACACGGCACTCAGCAAAAGCTATACGATTGAGCAGACAAAAGCACAGTTTTATCCGAATATCAGCCTTTCAGGACTTATCGGATTTACGTCGTTTAACTGGTCAAAATTGATGGATCATTCGTCGTACTCTCCATCAGCGGGGATCGCGGCGTCTCTTCCCCTTTTGGATTGGGGGATGCGAAAAGCAAATCTACAAAACAGTGTCAGCGATTACAACGCTTCCGTGTATGAGTATAATCAGGCCGTCATCAAAGCGGCTAATGAAGTCGTTGTATTGTTGAAACAAACGAAGCTGATCCAATCGCAACTGCAGCTGCATGATCGTGAGATGAATGCAAAAAAAGGGAATGAAATCATTACCCGTAAAAAACTTTCCCAAGGATTGAGTGACAAGCTACCCTATCTTTCGGCTAAAAAAATAGTCTATGAAGGAGAAATGGATACCCTCTCTTTGAATGAAACAAAGTCGTTGATTCAAATTAATCTGATCAAAGCATTGGGCGGCGGTTATGCCCTGAAAGAAGATAAAAATGCAAGTCAATAGTGCATTTATTAGCACATTTAAAAGTTTTCCATGGCAGCGGACGCTGCACGAATGGCTTACGATCGATGCTCCGGTTGTCATCTATATGGCAAAAGTGATCATGGCGGCATTATTGGCCTTATGGATATCCATGAAGCTGAATCTGCCCGATCCGAGAACGGCGATTTTTACGGTATTTATCGTCATGCAGCCTCAAAGCGGCCTGGTCTTTTCCAAAAGCTATTATCGTGTTTTGGGGACGATTGCGGGTGTGGGAATGTCATTGGTGATTATGGGGATGTTTTCCCAAGACCCGGTGTGGTTTATCGCCTTTGTCGCCCTCTGGATCGGGTTGACAACGGCGGCAGGATTCAAATACCGCAATTTTCAATCCTACGGATTCGTTTTGGCCGGATATACGATGTGTATCGTTGCTTTGCCGGTTATCGAGACCCCGCTGGAAATATTTGATATTGCGGTATCGCGCTTTTCCGAAGTGGTTGTCGGGATTATGAGTGCCACCGTAATCAGCGACGTCGTTTTTCCCCGTCGGTTATTGGATTCGCTGATTTCAAGCGAGCAGGAACGTTTTCAAAATGTCCTCTCGACCCTCTCCGATCCGGAATCGGTATTTGCGGCATTTGATGAAAAAAATCCGGCAGTGACACGGTTTTCCAGCGGGGTGGTCGGATTGAACGCCGTTCGTATCAATAGCAGTTTTGAAAGCAAAAGCGATCAAAAAGAGCGGCAGCATTACGGCCATCTAAATCATGAATATATGAACCTCTCCACGACGTTTCACTCTTTGAAAAGTATCGTCGATTCCATCAAAGAGAGCGAAAAAACAGAGTTGTTGGAAGCATTGGAACGTCTCTATGAACCTATTTCGACAGCATTGAAAAACCGTCCGAATACCGTATTGACTCCTGAGGATTTGAGTCGGGTATTGAGAGAACTTTTGGAAGCTAAAACCGGCGTGAAAAAGCAATATGAGCTGGAGAAAATTATGTTTGAAGGAGAAGATAAGTTTACCTCCGGCGCTTATCTGATTAGCCGGCTATTAAATGAACTTCATAATCACTGTGCAACCTATCTTTCGCTTTTGAAACACCGTTTATCGGGAAATGCAACTCGGGAGCTTAGCCGGACGGTTCGGTTTTCAACCCACACGGATAATGTGCTGGTAGGGCTTGCGGCTTTGCGCGGAAGCGGCGTATTGCTTTTGACAATGATGTTTTGGATTTGGACCGCATGGCCCTTTGCAACGCTGAGTATTACTATGGCGGTGGTCATCGGATTGTTGCTGGGGACGATGCCCAGCCCTCTGGACGGGGTAAAAGATTTTTTTAAAGGGGCCGTGGTCGCACTCGTGTTTGCTGCGGTCTATGATTTTTTCATTATTCCGGCCTATACATCGGACCTCTTAACTCTGGGACTGCTGCTCTCCCCCACGCTGGCTTTTATCGGGTGGATGACGACGAGGCCGAAACTACCCGTATTTACGTTCGGATTTGTATTTATGTTTATGAGCCAATGTGCGCTGGATCCGTATTACAAAATAGAACCGACCAAATTTTTAGAAAGCTCTCTGGCCGCTTTAATCGGTATCCTGTTCGGCGGACTGGCCTATATTGTTGTTAATTTTTGGTCGTGTTCCCTGACACAGCAACGGGTCGCAAAAATTTTGCGCCGTCAAATCGTACGTCTGTGTGTCGGAGCTTTGAATGTAGAGCGCAGTGCGCTTGAGAGTACGGGGCGTGATCTTGTTCAGCAGTTTTCTACGCAGGGGAGGTTGAATATGCGCTCCAGCCGCCTCGTGTTTGAGTGGCTTCTTACGACACTTGAGATCGGACGGGCGATTTTAGCTATTCGGCGAAGTCTTCAGCGTCTTTATGCCCACAATCGCCATCCCCGTATTTCCGATGCGTTGGAATCGATTAAAAGCTATTTTGAGGGGCCGACCGACGAACGCAGAGAATTGCTGATGAGCGATTTAAAAGAGACGATAGCGATACTTCGCAGTTCTGATCGACCCAATGAAAAAGTACAGTTTAAACGGTTCGAGAGTTTAATCACCGAGTTGGCTCTGATACGTACGGTACTGCTTCATTCGACAACTTTTCCGGTTGCAAAGGAGGATTCATGCCGTTAGATATAACATTGTTCGGTATTCAGATGCCGACCTTGCTGCCGATTTTCGTTGCGGCGGCCGTTATTCAGATTCTGCTCGATAGAGTGATGTCGGACGGCGGTTTGTACAATCATGTCTGGCACCCCGGACTATTTCGCACGGCAGTGTTCGTTTGTCTGTTCTGTACTCCGTGTTTACTGATTTATCGTTAAGGATTTGAAATGAATAAAAATAAGTTTTCGAAGCTTTTACGCTTTGTTATTACCTTTTCCGTCGTATCTCTGGCGGTATTCTTGGGAATCTTGTTATGGGATAACTATATGAACAGCGCATGGACCCGGGACGGACGTGTGCGTGCCGATGTCGTTATGGTCGCGCCGGATGTCGGAGGGTTGGTAAGCCGTGTCGCCGTCATCGACAATCAGTTCGTCCGTAAAGGTGACCTTTTGTATCAAATCGATGACGTCCGTTTTCATCATGCGCTAACTGCGGCAGAAGCAATCGCACAAACGCGAAAGGCCGAATATGAGATGAAAAAACACCAATCGGCCCGTCGAAGCGCGGCAGACAATGAGACGGTATCGGCGGAAAACCGTGACGATGCTCTTTACGATGCAGAGGTCGCCCGTGCAAAATACGAAGAGGCGATGGCGCTGGTAGAGACGGAAAAACTCAACGTCGAACGCTCGGCTGTGCGTGCACCGTGTGACGGATGGGTCTCCAATCTGCTTCTGCGCAAGGGGGATTACGTTCAGGCCGGAGAAAAACGCCTCGCAATGATTACCCAAGGCTCTTTTTGGGTTTACGGCTATTTCGAAGAGCATAAGCTCTCGTTGATCCATGTCGGGGACAAAGCCGAAATGAAAATGCTGGGGACAAAATTTGTGGTGAAAGGGCATGTCGAGAGCGTCGCCAGAGGGATTAGCGACCGGGATAATACTACCGACGGACGGTTGTTGGCCAACGTCAATCCGATTTTTACTTGGGTTCGTCTGGCTCAGCGTATTCCGGTACGTATCCATATCGACAAGATTCCAAAAGGGATGGAACTCTCAGCCGGGATGACCTGTTCGGTGAGTATTTTCCCGAATAAATCAAGACACTGAAGAACCCTTAAACGCAAAGGATAGTTATGAAGCGATATTATGCCGCTTGGATTATGGGTCTATTGTTGAGCTCTATCTCAACATCTGCCGCCGTTTTAGCAACGGTTAACGGAGACGAGATAACTTCGGATGAGGTTAATAAAGTATTGATAGAGGGGACACAAGGGAGGCTAGATTCTCTTAGTGCCGATAAACAAAATGAATTGCGCCATCGTATTATCGAAGGGATGATTGTTCAAAATCTGATTTATGATGATGCACAAAAAACGGGAATATTGGATTCAAAAGAGTATAAACAAGAGCTTGAAACGACGATAGAGCGTTTAAAAGTACAGCTTGCGGCAAAAGTGTGGGAACAAGAGCAGTTCGATGCGATCAAAGTGGATGCAAAAGAGGTAAAAGCCTACTTTGAAACGAATCCGAATGAATTTATCGACAAAGAGAAAATTCATGCACGCCATATTTTGGTGAAGAGTAAAAACCAAGCGCAGGCAATAATCGCAAGTATGAAAATGCTCAGCGGCGATCGGCTTAAAAAAGAGTTCATGTCTCAAGCCAAATTACATTCGATCGGGCCGAGTGCCGCAAGAGGAGGGGATCTCGGATATTTTCCGCGCGGACAGATGGTAGCCTCATTTAACGATGCCGCATTCGCGATGAAAACGGGGACGGTATCTTCGATTCCGGTGCAAAGTCAGTTCGGATATCATGTCATCTACGTCGAAGATAGAAAACCGGCTAAAAAAATGGGATTTGACAGCGTAAAAAGCTTTATAGAACAGCGGTTAAAAATGGATAAATTTAAAGAGACGATGGAGAAAAAAATGGCAATGCTCCATGAAAAAGCGAAAATTACCTATTCAAAATAATGATTTTGTCGTAAAGGCGGAAGGGGATTTCTCCCCTTTTCGGTTTAGTTTCTGTTAATGGCGTTCAAATCGTCGAATGCTGATTTCACCCGTGCAATCAATGTTTCTTGACCGCTGCGGAGCCATTTGCGCGGGTCGTAGTATTTTTTATTCGGTTTCTCTTCACCCTCCGGGTTTCCGATTTGCCCTTGGAGGTAAGCTTTGTATTTTTCATAATAATCTTTTACCCCTTCCCAGGTTGCCCACTGGGTGTCGGTATCGATGTTCATTTTGATGACGCCGTAGCCGATCGCTTCGCGGATCTCTTCGTGCGTAGATCCTGAACCGCCGTGGAAAACGAAGTTGACCGGCTTATCCGATGCGGTTTGGAATTTTTCTTGGATGTATTTTTGGGAGTTGTTGAGAATGATCGGGGTGAGGACGACGTTACCCGGTTTATAAACACCGTGGACGTTTCCGAACGATGCGGCGATGGTGAAACGCTTGCTCACCGCGCTGAGTCTCTCATATGCATAGGCGACGTCTTCAGGCTGTGTGTAGAGAAGGGCGTTATCGATACTGCTGTTATCCACACCGTCTTCTTCTCCTCCGGTAACGCCGAGTTCGATCTCCAACGTCATCCCGATTTTATCCATCCGCTTCATGTATTCGACACAGGTTGCGACATTTTCTTCGAGAGACTCTTCGGAGAGGTCGAGCATGTGGGAGCTGAAAAGCGGTTTGCCGTACTGGGCGTAGTGTTTTTCCCCCGCATCGAGAAGGGCGTCGATCCACGGGAGAAGTTTACGTGCGGCATGATCCGTATGGAGGATAACCGGGATACCGTAGGCTTCGGCCATCATATGAACGTGCAGCGCTCCTGCAATTGCACCCGTAATGGCCGCTTTTTCGTTCTCATTACTAAGTCCTTTTCCGGCGTAATAGCTCGCTCCGCCGTTGGAAAATTGGATAATGACGGGAGAATTGACCAGTTTGGCGGCTTCAAGGACACCGTTGATCGAATCGGTGTTGACCACGTTGACCGCAGGAAGTGCGAACCCTTCTTGTTTCGCTATTTCAAAGAGTTTTTGAACATCATCTCCGAAAATCACTCCCGGTTTTATTACATCTAAGATTTTTACGGACATTACTTTACCCCACTGTTAAAATGTGATGATATTATAGCCTTAGAGGAATAATGTTAGAATTAAAAAAAATGGAGACGGTTTTGATGCGTATCGGCGTTTTGATCGGGATCGGTTACGGAATGCTTTTGGCCGCGCCTGCTCCGCTGATATTCGACACCCTTGCCGCGCCGCTCCAGAAAAGTACCGTATCGATTGAAAAATTGAGTCAGAAATCGGTTATGGAGCCTAATAAAAATATATTGCACGGTTTTTTGAACGGGGTTGAAGCAACGCTCAGAACAGGGCGTAAACTTACTGCTGCCAAAGAGGTGGACAAAGAGCTGCTAAGAGCCTATCTTAAAGATTTACGAGAACTTTCAAAGACCAAAGAATCCATTGACTTGCTTTATCGCAAGTCGTTAAACACCGCAATGGCGCAGAGTGATAAAAAGGGGTTTGAGGATTTGGTTTCCGTCCCGCTGGAGCCGATCCATCATCCCCGAATCCGTTCCGAAGTTATTGCGTTTTACCAAAAAAATTATCCGAATCATTCCATCAAAAGTGTTGAAGCGTTATGCGATGAACAGGAACTGGAGGAAAAAAGTATCCAGTTTGCGATTGAACAGGAGCAGGCCTATGAAGAACATTTGCGGATTTTAAAACGCTCGGAAGTCTCCGGAGTCAAAAAAACGGCCCAAATCGGTTCCCGCAACAGCGTCATTTTGAGTGCGGAGTCCAACGGTGCCGGCGGGTATGAATTTGAGGCTGAAAATCTAAACCCCTATACAGTTACGCTGAACATCGATTTTGAGTCGCTTATAAATTTAAAGCCCTCTGCCAATGTTCCTCTTTTTATTGAAATACCGGGGAGAAGCAAAAAAAGAGTATTGGAACTCTCCTGTATTTCATCGGCGGAGGCCATAAATTATCGCTCTTCGTACGGTTGGGTCAGAGGATCGGCATTTGCGATCCATCAAGACAGCTATCTGTATAAACTCCCATTTCTGAAAGGGAGCGAGGTGGTTGTTTCCCAAGGATACAACGGAGAAACATCGCATAAAGGGCTATCGGCATACGCCGTTGATTTTCCCGTCCCGGTCGGCACGCCGATTTATGCGGCGCGTGAAGGAATTGTCGTAGGGTCGGAGGGGCGAAATAATATCGGGGGGGCAAATCCGGGATATCGGCAATTCGCCAATTACGTGATCATTGAACACAGTGACGGGACCATGGGTAATTATTACCATTTGAAGCAGGGGGGAAATGTTGCCGTTATCGGTCAAAAAGTGGCAAAAGGGGAACTTATCGGTTATTCGGGAAATACGGGATACAGCAGCGGTCCGCACCTCCATTTCAGTGTCAGCAAAGTTGACCCGGTTTCGATGCGCCGACCGATGAATTTGCCGATAAAAATGGAAACGGCTGACAAAATTGTAAGTCTTCCTCATAGAGGAGATCGATATACGGTACAATAGTTGCTTTAATATTTTTAGATTATATAATAAAGGCCGTTAGAATGTTTAATACCGTCAAATCAAAAATCATTTTTACGACATTGCTTTTCAGCTTTTTGGGATTGGGTACCATCTACTGGTATTTGACATCGACGTTCCACGATTTTTCGAATGAGACGGCCAAACGTTCTTTGAATATGCTGAGTGAGTCAATTTTTCAGACGCTTTCGGGGAGCATGCTCGCAGGTGATCCGGCTGTTGTAAATGAGGCGATTAAGCATGCTCAGGAAATTGACGGAATTGAAAATCTCAAAGTACAAAAATCACAGCAGGTGATCGATTTGTTCGGTTTGGATGAGAAATTCAGTGATGAACCGATGGTTCAGCAAGTCTTTAAAACGAAAAAACCCCAAGTGATTGAAAGTACGAACGGCATCCATACTATCCGGCTTTTGCAGCCTCTTATAGCGGAAGAGCGATGTATCGCCTGCCACACCAATATTCAAGTCGGCGAAGCGATCGGCGTTATGGATCTGATCATTTCATTGGAAAAAAATGATGCTGAAATCAACAAAACCCAGACGATTTTATTAATCGCGTTAAGTGTTGTTGTTATTATTTTTGTTTCTGTTCTCAATATTTTCTTCGGAAAAGAGGTATTAACACCGTTAGAAGGGCTGCGCCTGCGTATCGGTGCTTTGGTCAGCGGGGATAAAGATTTGACCAAGCGTCTGGATGCGTCTAAAAAAGATGAATTCTCCGATGCGGCACTGGCTGTCAATAATTTTGTTGCGATGGTGCAGGAAACGGTCAATGAAGTCAAAGACCTGGGACGTCAAAACTCGATGATCGCATCTACCATTACCGAAGCGACACGCACGATTTCAGACGGTGTAGATCAAGAGCGTCACATTGTCGAAGCGACAACCCAAAAAAGTCATTCGATTAAAGATATCCTCTCCGGCGCGATTGCGGTATCGGAAGAAACACAGCGCAATGTGGCTAATGCCAACGGCGAGCTGTTGACTGCGAAAGACGCATTATCCAAATTGGTTGGAGAGGTAGAGGGATATATTGAAACGGAACACGAAATGTCTTCCCAACTCCTCTCGTTACGACATGATGCGGATCAGGTCAAAAATGTGTTGGGTGTTATTAAAGATATCGCCGATCAAACCAATCTCTTAGCCCTCAATGCGGCCATAGAAGCGGCACGTGCCGGTGAACACGGGCGCGGATTCGCCGTTGTAGCCGATGAGGTACGCAAGCTTGCCGAGCGTACCCAGAAAAGTTTGAGTGAAATTGAAATCAGTGTGGGTACGATTGTTCAATCGATCAATGATGTCAGCGATAAAATGGGTGAAAACGCCAGAAATATGAATGATTTGACGACCATTTCAAATGAAGTTGAGGACAAAATATCTTCTACATCTTTGGAAATGGAACGCTCCGTCACGGTTGCGGAACGTTCGTATAACGATTCGGTTGAAGTGGTGGGACATATCGAGTGGATCATTGACAAAATTTCGGAAATCAATACCGTTTCCGAAGCAAATCAGAAAAGTGTCGATCAAATTCAGAACGATTCTGCGCAGCTGATGCAGGTAGCTCAATCGCTTTCTGCCCGTATTAACGAGTTTAAGAGCTAAAAACCCCTAACCATAGGGCATTTTTTGATGTTGAAAGTACCCGGTGGGAGGTATGTTTAGGGATAAAGCAGTAGTCACCGCTTTGTAAGTCGAACGTTTGATTGTCTATTTCGAGCTTCGCTTCTCCGCTCAGGAGCAACACCCACTCATCCTGTTTCTGATTGTAGTGTTCGCCGGGATCTTTCAGCCATGAACGGATGGATTCGATTTTTAGAGAACCGTTTTGAAACAGGGTTGAAAAAAGTTCCGAGTTTTCACTCGGTTCTTCTTTTAAATAGAGGTTTTGAACGTGAGTCAAGAAGCACTCCTAAGTTAATGCGTGATATTATTGCGTCATTATAATCTAACAGTAGAGCATTTATGAAAAACATTATTCTGATCGGTTTTATGGGTGTGGGTAAAGGCTCTGTCGCCCGTGAAATTGTCAAAAAATCACGTTTCGTCGGTTTAGATACCGATGACATTATCGAAAGCATGGAAAATCGTCGTATTAAAAAGATTTTCGCCGAAGAGGGGGAAGAGTACTTTCGCTTGCTTGAACGTAAAGTGGCAAGATGGCTGAGAAAAAATGTGGAAGGGACCCTTATCTCTACGGGAGGCGGTTTTTTTAAAGTTCCGAATATTAAAAAAATCGGGACGGTTGTTTTACTTAATGCCTCTTTTGAAACGATTTACAATCGTATTGTCGAGCATGACAATGCCCATAAAAAATTACGTAAACGCCCTTTGTTCCAAGATGTCGAACGCGCACGCGCATTGTATGAAGAGAGACTGCCTCAGTATTTGAAAGTAGCGGATATAGTGATCGACGTTGAGGGCAAAGATATCCCGAAAATAGCCAACGAGATTTTAAAAAAGGTGAAGTGATATGATAAAAATTATTTTTATACTGGCACTGTGTACGTTTTCACTCTTCGGAGCAGACATCAAGTGGGAAAAAGATATCGCTTCCGCCGTTGATCGAGCCGCGAAAGAGAAAAAACCGCTCATGGTGCTTGTGACGAAAAACGGCTGCCGATGGTGTGAAGTGTTAAAAGAAAAAACCTTGAAGACGCCTAAAGTCGTTTCTATTGTCAATCGCGATTTTGTTGCATACGAGGGAGTCGTCGATGCGGGGACGGTTCCGCCGTCTTTGATGACACAAGGGACTCCGGCAACATGGTTTATCAAAGGAAAAACACCGATGTTTGAACCGATTATGGGGGCGGTAGAGAGTGAAGACTTTCTAAAAGCACTTGATATCGTCAAGCAAGAGTATAAAAAAAGTTCGACGCAAAAGTAAAAAGGACAATCAATGACCCTGATTAATACAAATGAATCCAATTTTAAATCTGTTTTTGACGAGTTGCTGGGGCGCGGCAAAATGGACATGGAACATGTCTCCTCTATCGTCAAAGGGCTGATTGACGAGATAAGAGCAGACGGTGATGCCGCACTGATGAGCCACATTTCAAAATTTGACCGATGGAGTCCGTCAAACGGTGCAGAGCTGCGTATTGACGCTGCAGACATGAAACGTGCATACGAGGCATTGGATCCGACACTCAAAGCCTCCTTGCATTTAGCGTATGACCGTATTCGCGCGTATCATGAAAAACAGCTTCCGAAAAGCTGGTTCGATACCGAAGCCAACGGAACGATATTGGGGCAAAAAGTCACTCCGGTCGATCGTGCCGGCCTTTATATCCCCGGAGGGAAAGCGGCTTATCCGAGTTCATTGCTGATGAATGTTATTCCAGCCCAAGTAGCGGGTGTTGAACACATCGTCGTAACGACACCGACTCCGGATAATGAACCGAATGAGCTTTTATTGGCGGCGTGCCATTTGTGCGGTGTTACCGAAGTGTTCAAGGTGGGTGGAGCGAGCGCGATTGCAGCCATGGCATACGGGACGGATACGATCCCGAAAGTCGATGTCATTACCGGCCCCGGCAATATCTTTGTGGCTACCGCTAAAAAAATGGTATTCGGAGAGGTTAATATCGATATGATCGCCGGTCCTAGCGAGATTGGTGTGCTGGCGGATGATTCAGCAAACCCTGTACATATTGCAATCGATTTGCTTTCACAAGCGGAACATGATGAAATGGCGAGTTCTATTTTGATTACCCCATCTCAAAAATTTGCGGATGCGTGTGCGATCGAGGTAGAAGTTTGGTTGAAAAAATTGCCTCGCGAAGAGATCGCCCGTAAATCGATTGAAGAGCGTGCCGCAATCATTGTGACGGAATCGATGGAGGAAGCAGTACGTCTTATGAACGAGATTGCACCGGAACATTTAGAAGTCGCTACGGACAACCCTTTTGCATTGCTCCCGTCGATCAAACATGCCGGAGCGATTTTCTTGGGTCACTATACTCCTGAAGCGATCGGTGACTATGTTGCAGGGCCGAATCATACTCTTCCGACCGGAGGGACGGCGAAGTTCTATTCTCCGCTGGGTGTCGAGAATTTTATGAAAAAATCTTCTATTATCTCCTTTTCCCGCCAAGCGATCAACGAAATCGGCGAAGCGTGTGCTCTCATCGCCCATACCGAAGGTCTTGGTGCTCACGAAGCTTCCGTCCGCTGTCGTTTGGACAACTAAAACTCTTTTCTTTAATAAACTCTCTAAATCTGAGAGTTTATTTTACATTCCGTAACATATCAAAAAGTTATCGCAAAAATGGTTTACATTTAGTATCAGTTAACCAAATTTTAGTTAACATGAGCCCAGCAGTAATGCCGTCAAAAGCCTGCAATCACGGCATGAAATAAAGATTATTCATTTTATTTATGATTTGAAAATCTTAAACGTGAACCAGGAATAAGGAGAATATATGCAATTGGGTTTCTTGGTAGACCTTCATCTCTGCATGGGATGTAAGGGCTGTGAGATCGCGTGTAAAGTGGAAAATGAAGTTCCCCTTTCTACATGGCGTCTACGTGTTAAATATGTTGATGTGGGAACATTCCCTGAAACGAAACGGACGTTTACACCGCTTCGTTGTAACCACTGTGCCAATGCGCCGTGTGAACGCATTTGTCCGGTAAGTGCGCTTCACTATATTGAAAACGGTATCGTTAATATTGATAAAGAGCGCTGTATCGGATGTGCAGGGTGTGTTATGGCGTGTCCGTACGGTGCGATTTACATCGATCCTCAAACACAAACCGCCGATAAATGTACTTATTGTGCGCACCGTGTGGCGAGTGCAATGATGCCCTCATGTGTCGTAGCGTGTCCGGTCGAAGCAAATATCTTCGGTGACTTGGACGATCCGACCTCGAATATCAGCAAATACATTCAACAGCATCAAGGAAATGTCCAAGTACGTAAACCGGAAAAAGGGACTGATCCGCACCACTTCTACGTAGGCGGCGGCAATGTAACACTCAATCCGTTGGCATCGTTCCGCGGCGAAGGCCACAACCTTTTCAATGATCTTAAACATCTCCCAATTGGAGGGCACTAATGGTACACGAAACAATAGCGGCAACAAACGCGGTTGTAACTCTTGACGTAGCTCTTCCGGGAATCGTATGGGGTTGGATTATCACGATGAACATGTGGGCGAAAAGTATCGGAACCGGTATTATTTTCCTAGCTTTTTTCTTGTTGAAAAAATATCCGGAGCAAACAGGGTTTATCCGTTTTCCGGTAGTTGCAATCTCGATTGTATTTATTCATATTTTCTTATTCTTTACCGTAATAGACCTGCATCAGATGTTTCGTTTCTGGCATATCTTTTTCTATCCTCACCTAACATCGGCGATTACGATCGGTGCATGGATGGCGACAGGCTTTGTAGGGCTTCTTTTCGCGATGGCATATGCGATTTATTTGAAAAAAGACGAAGCGATGTACGACAAGTTTTTGGGCTGGACGACATTGTTGGCTATTCCGGTTACCCTGTATACGGCAGGATTGATGGCTGAATCGACGGCGCGTGAATTGTGGCAGATGCCGACAGAATCGGCGCAAATGATTCTTGCGGCATTGTTGGCCGGATCGGCGACTATGATTTTACTCGGCGGTAACAAATTTTCCGACACGATTAAAAAAGATCTTGCGATCATTTTAGGGCTCAGTGCTTTTGCGGCATTCATCCTGTATATGTCCGAGCTGATTTTCGGCGGAATGAAAGCTGAAGAAGTAGCGGCGACTTTGGCGTTTGTGAAAGGCGGAGAATATACTGTAATGTTCTGGATCGGTCAAGTAATGGCATTCTTGGCGCCGATGGCATTGGTATGTTTGAGCTTGAAAAACCAATCGTATTATTTGTTAAAAATCGCAGCCGTATCGGCATTAGTCGGTTTGTGGGTGAGCAAACACGTTTGGCTCGTTATTCCCCAATTGTTAAATATGAGCTAAGAGGTAAATGATTATGTATTTAGAAAGTAGAAGAACATTTTTAAAAGGAACCGCTCTCACTGTAGCCGGTGCGGCAATCGCAAAAGGTGTGTTTTCAACCGATGCGGCAGCAGAGTCGATCAAACAAAGCAAATTTACCAACACTCCCGATACACTTTCCTTCTATCCTCCGTTGAATCAATGGGAAGGATTCCAGGAACTTGACGGAACCGATTGGAAACGGGGCGGTATTAATCGCCACGGCGTGCAAAGCGAAGAGAATCCGGACGGTATATTAGTGAACGATTATATGATCGTTCCTACGGCATGTTCGAACTGTGAAGCTTCATGCGGATTGACGGCATGGATCGATAAAAAGACCTTTACCGTTAAAAAATACATGGGTAACCCGCTTCACGCCGGTTCACGCGGACGTAACTGTGCAAAAGGGTATGCGACCCAGTCACAAATGTACGATCCGGATCGTATCCCGTTCCCGTTGAAACGTGCCCCTGGTTCTAAACGCGGAGAAGGAAAATGGATCCGTACGACATGGGATGAGGCAATGTCTACCATCGGTAAAAAAATGGGAGATACTATCCGCAAAGGGGATGAACTTTCCCGTAAATCGGTTATGTATCATATCGGACGTCCGAATGAAAACGGATTCGTTCCTCAAGTATGGGAAACACTCGGATTGGATTCGTACAACTCGCATACGAACATCTGTTCGTCAAACGGACGTACACCGACAATCTGGACGGCGAATGATGACCGAACCAGTCCGGACTGGGCGAATGCCAAACTCATTTTTCTAAACTCGTCGCATGCTGCGGACGCAGGTCACTATTTCCAGCAAGCTGCCGGAATGATTGCCGACGCCCGTAAAAAAGGTGCGAAAATGGTCGTAATGGATCCTCGTATGTCGAACTCTGCAGGTATGGCGGATCTATGGATCGCGGCTTGGCCGGGAACGGAAACGGCGATTTATCTTTATTTGGCCAACCGTATTTTAAATGAAAATATGACGGATAAAAAATTCGTCAAAAAATGGTTCAACTGGGAAACCCTGATGGGGGACAGCGACTACCTAAATTTCATGGTTGAGAAAGGGTACATCTCCAAGCTTCCGGCAGGACGCGATTTCGAGAGTTATCTCGAAGTGCTCAAAGAGATGTATTCTCCGTATACACTTGAATTCGCGGTTAAAGAGACCCATGTTCCGGCATATAAACTTGAAAAACTCTATGAGATGTTCATTTGGGCAGGGGACGCTATTTCTACCTATATCTGGCGTGCAACGGCTGCGGGTAACCGCGGTGGTTGGATGAGCGGACGTGCGGCCTATTTCGCTATTGCTTTACGGGGTGCGATCGGTACTGAGGGCGGAACGTTCTTCCACCACTGGCATGTAATTTCTGTCGGCGGAAAAGGGGGAAGCGCAACGGTCGGTCAAGGTGTCGCCGGTGCCGATGTTCCGAAAGTTAAAGTTTGGAACGAGCTTACATGGCCGCCAGAATGGCCGTTATCAACGTATGAGCTCTCTTACTTGCTTCCTCACCTTCTAAGTGATAAGACTTGGCAGAAAAAATGGAACGATCGCGGATTGAACGTGCCGAGCAAACTGGCTCTTTATATGCCTCGTATGTACAATCCGGTCTGGATCAATCCGGATGGATTCCGTTGGTTGGAAGTTCTTAAAAACGAAGAAATTATGGAGCTTACCGTTAACCTTTCACCGGTATGGTCAGAAACCAACTGGTACATGGACTATGTCCTTCCGACCGGTCTTGCGGGTGAGCGTCATGACCAGCACTCCGAAGCGACATTCCCGGCACGCTGGACAAGTTTCCGTCAACCGGTTTTGCGCGTAGCGCTTGAAAAATCGGGCTGGAAACCGAAAAACCCTGTTCGTGCGACGCTTGAAGCGCACATCAAAGCAGGTTTGGGTGAAGTTTGGGAAGAGAACGAATTCATGTTTGATCTCGTCGTTAACTATGTTGACCCGGACGGAAGCCTCGGCGTGAAGAAAATGTGGGAATCCAAACGTCATCCTGGCAAACCGGTTACGATTGCCGAATGGTACGATGCGGCGTTCGGCGACAACCTTCCGAAGCTTAAAGAGACGGCAACCAACGATCCTCGCTACATGAATGAGGAATTCCCGGTTTATGCTTATCTACGTGACCACGGTACATGGCTGGAAGAAGATAAAATCTACCACGCTATGGAACGTGAACTCAAATTTGAAGACGGAGAAGTTATCTCTCACGGGCATAAATTTGCCGCTTCTACGATGAGTGTCGGTGCAGGCGGTGTAATCAGCGCGCAAGATCACCACGGCAAAGATAAAAAAATCGGTGTCGAAATCGACGGCAAGAAAATGGAAGGGTTCGCTACCCTGAGTAAAAAACTCGAGTTCTTCACCCAATGGGCAGTTGATTGGAAATGGAAAGAGTATGCAGTGCCTTTCTATCCGCGCAACGACAAAGAAAAAGAGCAAATGCCTCACATCGTATCGCATGTTAACCACATGTATATGAAAGAGGAAAATTCTTTTGCTCTTAACACGGTATTCCGTTTACCGTATAACATTCATACCCGTTCTGCGAACTCGAAACATTTGATGGAAATCAGCCAAAACCACGATCCGATCTGGATCAGTACGCCGGACGCTGAAAAACTCGGATTCAAACGCGGAGATGCAATCCGTGTTAAAATCGTAGACTCTGTTTCAGGACTCGAAAGCGGGCATTTCGTAGCAATGGCTGTTCCGACAGAAGGCGTGCTTCCGGGTACATTGGCATGTTCTCATCACGGCGGACGCTGGAAACTGACCAATGCCGTTACGATTCCAAACGGCGTGAGTGACGGTAAAGTAGATCCTAGCACCGCACCGCGTGATTTGACAAACAAAGAGTTCCTTGCTGAATCACCTGCCAATGCAGGCCGTGCAGGTGCTCAAACGAAGATTGACAACTACGAAGGGACAACGGGTCTGAACAGTTTCGGGGTTCCTGTTGCCGAAATTCAAATGGACGGTAAAGTCGGTAAACTCAAATACGTAGAGGGGATTAAGCCGTTCCATACCGAGCGCTTTGCCGAGTATAACCGCGATAGCGGAAATATCTGGTGGGACGGACTTTCTGGTTCATGGCAAAATGCCGTTGCCGCTGCACATCCGGACCCGGTATCGGGAATGCACTGCTGGCATCAGAAAGTTATCCTTGAACCGGCACAGGCCGGAGATAAAATCGGTGATATCTTTGTCAATTATGACAACAACCTTAAAATCTATCAAGCGTGGCGTGATGAATTGACACGCGGGTTGGATGCGGACTCTACACTTCGCCGTCCGCGACACATCAAGCGCCCATGGGTCAGTCTTGATCCAGCGGCCTACGAGGTCAGTATCAAGTCTTAAGACTTGATACCCTTATAACTTTCACCTCTTATGCGCTTTTCAGCCGCATAAGCTACAATCACGCTACTTTATTAAAGGCCTTTACGAATGGATGAAATTATCGCACGCAGTAACATATATGCGTTGTTATCACGAATATTGCTTCAAGAGTTGGATGTGGAGCGTTTGGAAATTCTTCGCAATGACGAAACGGTTTTAGAATTTATGCCCCATTGGCGTAATTGGGAACCTCGTAAAAATATCGAAGCACAACAACTTTTGGAAGAATATTTAAATCCAGATTTTACCAACCTGTCATTGCTTCATCTGGTACCGTACGAGACATTTTACACCCGGAGCGATCAGATGATCGAAACCGGAGGAGCCAACCCCGTAACCGATATCTACAGTGCGTATGATTTTCTCGTTAATTATGAAGTCGCCCGTGTCGTATCGGCCGATCATATCGGAATCGAAATGGAGTTTATGCACCATTTGTGCGAAGCACAGCTCAAAGCATTTGATGAATCTGATAACGAAGCGGTACAAGAACTGATCAATGTCCAGCATAATTTTTTAAATTCTCATTTGTTGAGATGGGCGCCGATGTATCTGATCAACATGAAATATGAATCCCGTACACCGCTTTACTATGATACGGCAGAGATGGCATTGGAATTTATCCTCTCTGATAATGAAACATTGAGTGCTTTGGTAGCGGCGTGAGTCTTTTAGAACTTGCCCCTGCTCGATGTGTCCGCGCTCTGAGTCTCAATTCCCTTTGTTCTCAGTGCGCAGATGTTTGTCCTACGAATGCTATTTCTCTCTCCGGGCGGCTTCCTTCCATCAATCAATCGTTTTGCGTCGGATGTGCGGGGTGCGTGAGTGTGTGCCCGAGCGAAGCGCTTGCGTTGGATGATTTTAACCCAACCGAGTTTTTCTTTTCATTTATTTCAGATGACGAAACGGTTGTCTCGTGCCAAAAAAATCTCCCATGTATAGCTGCTCTCTCAGTCGAGCATTTAATCTCGTTATGCAGTCTTAAAAAAGATTTGGTTTTAGATACCGGTCATTGCGGCAGCTGCGACATAGGTAGCAAGGTTCTCGAGGTGATGGAAGAGAGAATTCAAAGTGCGAATTATCTCCTTGAAGCGATAGAAGTTGAGAAGAGAGTCGTATGCGAGGAAATTGCCTACAGCAGCGGTGAAGCGAATGAGCCTAAAGATCGGAGAGATTTTTTTAAAACTTTTCATCTGAGGGGGATTGCGAAAGCCAAATACGATTTTGAAAAAGAGGTACAAAGTACGACGGACGAGTTTATTGAAGCGAGTATTGACAGTTCTCATACCCAAGAACTTAGGACAAAAAAAATAACCGATCGCCGAAAACTTTTTTTTACGGCATTGAAGAGGGTAGAAAAACCATCCCGGTTTCATGTCGTCGATGCTTCAATGATCACTTTTACTTCCCAAAAAATCATGGATGAAACCAAATGTAGTGCATGTCAGATGTGCTATCGCGTTTGCCCTACAGCGGCACTCACTTCCGACATGCGTAATTCTAAAATCGATTTTGATCCGTTTTTATGCGTCAAATGTCACTTGTGCCATGATGTATGCGAAAGTGATGCGATCGGTGTTTCAACCTCGTATAATCTAACGGAGTGGTTTGAACCGAAAGTTCAAAATTTGGTTACCTTTTTGGTACGTCGATGTGATGAGTGCGATGGCTTATTCAGTTCGGTAGGGGGTGATAAAATATGTCGCCGTTGTCAGCTGGAAGAGGAAGAAGCTTTAGAACTGTGGGGATTGAATAAATGATGAACAATGATAATTCGATAACGTCCGAGACAAAACTTTTCGGATTTATAGCCGAAGAAGCACACAGCAGCCGATTTTCGTCATCAGTCAATAAGTTGTTTAAAGATTCCGGAACCAATGCGATGGTCATTCCGATGAATATTCGGCCGGACGACATCGTATTTACATTATCGCAAATGCGCCATTCAAAACTTAGCGGTGCAATAGTCGCAACGGAGTATCAAGAAGAAGCGGCCGGATTGGTTGATACTGTTTCAGACAGTGCGAAAGAACAGGGGATAGTTGATTTGATTTGGATTGAGAATAATCAGCTTTCAGGCGATTTGATTATGCCGAAGGCATTGGATAGATATGCCGAAGATGAGAATTTTAAAGACGATATTGCCTTGCGCAGCTTGTGTCACTATTTTTATGATTTAATTACAGGAGAAAAAGATGAAAGCAAATGATTTTAGTGACCTTAAGGCCGAATTTGATGCATTTATACGGGAAAAATGCGATAGCGAAAGCTGTGATAACGAAGGTAATGAAAATGATCCGGACAATGAACCGGTACCGAGTTTTGTCGATGAACTGTACGACAAATTATTGGCACCGTATCACAGCGGAGCCTATTTCTCTCGTCTGGACATCAAACGGGTAGCTGAAGCGATCGATGAATCGATTCCGATCAAAGAGCGTAAAAGAATGATCAAAGCGCTTTTCCGCCATACGACGAGTAAAGAGTATTTGCGCAAAGCGTTTGATGAATTCAACCGTCATTTTGGAGGACGTATTCTGATCTATCAGGAACTCTCAGAGGCATTTCCGGCATCTAAAGAAATATTTGATGAAAATATCGCTAAAATCAAAAAAACACAAAAATTATTAGATCAAATTGTTGAAGACTTTGAAGAGATAGAATCGACTTTTGATCCGATGATAATGTAAAATGAAAGAAGGGTAGCTTTGAGTTTTAAACGTCGCATACAGCTCTTTGTTACCTTTCTTATTCTTTTAGTCTCATCGATTTTAACGGTGTCGTTTCTGTATCACGAAGATAAAATAGCGACTGAAAAAGCGCTCACCTCTTCTCAAAATATCAAAACGATTTATGATTCCGTTCGCAAAGATTTAGAAGATTTTTACACGCATCGTGCGTATGCAAATCTTCGTTCATACGGGATTAAAGAGGCTATGATGGTCCGCGACACGGAAAAACTGTATGCATTAACCCTCCCTCGATATACAACCCTTCGTGAAGAAAATCCTAACCTTATGATTATGCAGTTTCATGCGCCCGATGGGCACTCAATCCTCCGTATGCATCGGAAAGAGGTATTTGGAGACGATATCGCCTCACGGCGTCCTATGGTACGATTGACACATGATACACAAACCTTGTATTCTGGATTTGAAGGGGGTATTGAGGGGATTGCCTATCGTATTATCGTCCCTTTTATCGAGAATAAAAAATACATCGGAGCCGTAGAATTCGGAGTTGACCCTGATTTTATTATCAATAAGCTTGTTCAGATAACTAAAATGGATACGCTGTTTATGCTGCATGAGAGCCGCATGGCTGCAGCCGATTCTCAAAAGTATCAGGCAGGGTACAGCGGATACCGCTTCGCCCATTTAAATCCGGCCCAGCGCCCTTTGATCGAAGCATTCGTAAAAGATAATTCCGCATTCAATCAGCGTATTATCCATCATAACGGAAAAGACTATGATGTTATTCCGATGTATTTAGTCGGTAATGAAGGAAAACCGATCGGCCTCTTTTTATCGTTTAACGATGTGACGATGGGCTATCAAGAAAAATTGCAGATTATTATTCAAAGTATAGTGGTTACGTTCATTATTATTATAATGCTATTGGGCATTATTGAATACGCATTTGCCCGATTGACCAAAAAAATCAGCTATCAAGATAAATACATATCAACCATTTTGAATTCTCAAAAGAGCATTATTATTGTCATCGATGATGGAGAAATAGTCTATGTCAATACCGCTTTTTTTAACTATCTTCACTATCGCGCTTTTGATGAGTTTACGCAAAAACACCGTTGTATTTCTGAATTATTTGAAACGACGGAGAGTGAAAACTATCTGCAGCCGAAGATGGACGGAATGACATGGAGCGAATACATTCTAGCCCATAAAGAGATCGAGCATAAAGCGAAAATCACCCGTAACGGTAAAACATCGATATTTACCGTGGATGTGCAAAAGATAGAGTATGAAAATGTCTCTCGACACGTTGTTGTATTAAGCGATATTACAAATTTAAACAATTTGGCAACGGTCGATATGCTGACTCAGGTGACCAACCGGTTTGAATTCGATAAGATGCTGGGGCATTCGATTTCGGTCTCTAAGCGCTATGGAAGAACTCTTTCGGTGTTGTTAGTCGATATCGACCATTTTAAATTGATTAATGACCATTTCGGCCATTTGGTAGGAGATGAAGTGCTTAAATCGTTCAGCAGTCTGTTGCGACAACAGATTCGCCAAAGTGATATAGTCGCCCGGTGGGGAGGGGAGGAATTTATTATCCTTCTTCCGGATACCGCACTAACTTCTGCCATTACAATGGCTGAAGCACTGCGTCAGAGAATTGAAGTGAACCCGTTTGATGCAGTCGGAAATATTACCTGTTCCATCGGTGTAGCCGAATTTAATACGATTGAAGAAGCGGACGATTTATTGCAAAGAGCCGATGAAAACCTTTATCGTGCCAAACATAGCGGACGTAATCGTGTTGTCGCTTAACACTACCTGCTTGATCGTGTTATACAATAGATACATTTGATAAAAATATAGATAGAATAAGAAAAACATCGATAGAAGTTAAATGAATTTAAAACTACGTGCCCAGTTAATTATCGCTTTCATTGTAATAGTGACGTCAGCAACGTTAACTTTCTACCATATTTCTCAGGAAAGACGTTATATACAAGAACGAACCGAACGCTCGTCTGAGAATATCAAATTGGCTTTTGATACTATTGTCGCAGATACCGAACAGCTCTACCGTTTTCGGACACGTGTGACCATGGAGACAGAAGGTGTCATGGACGCGATGAAGAGACGTGACAGCGAGGCACTGTATCGCGCCGTTCTCCCCCGTTACAATGCTTTGCGCGAAGAGAACCCTCATCTTATAATCATGCAATTTCATGCTCCGGACGGACGTTCCGTTCTACGCGTCCATCTCAGAAAAAAATTCGGTGACGATATTGCCGCAAAGCGGCCGATGCTTCGTGAGATTCATACAGAGCATAAAATGGTTACCGGATTTGAAGGGGGGCTCGGGGGGATAGCATTTCGGGTCATAATGCCTATTTTTGATCACGGGGAGTACATCGGTGCGTTAGAATACGGTGTAGACAGCGGTTATTTTGTAGATCGGATTAAGCATTTGACCGGTTCAGACAGTGTGGTGCTGATTCATAAGAATTGGTTCGGCGCAGCGGATAAGAAAAAATATTCCGATGGAATCGGTCAATATTATTTCAGCAATGTTTTGAACGAACGTAAAGAATTAATGACCCGTTATGCGTTTAATAATCCCTCTTTGGAACCCCGTCATATTGATTTAGAGGGTAAGTCCTATGAAATTAATCCCTTATTCTTAAAAGATGCAAAAAATCGAAATTTAGGGATGATCATTGCCATAGATGATGTTACGGGGGTAAGTCAGAATACAGTAGATACCATCATTGATTCTCTAACGGTAACTGCGATTATGCTGATTGTACTTTGGGGATTGATCGAATATACATTCGGAGGACTGATCAAAAAAGTAAATTTGCAGGAACGGTATATTAAAACGATTCTCGATTCCCAAAAAAATATCGTTGTAGTGACGGATGGTAAAGCACTGATATTCGCAAATCAAGCATTTTATGATTATTTCGGATATCACTCCTTGGATACATTTAGAGATAATCATTCCTGTATCTGTGATTTTTTTGAATCGGGTGAATCGGATGAATATCTGCAGCCGAAAATTGACGGCCTGCTGTGGACCGATTATCTGATTCAATACGATATGAAAGAGCAAAAAGTAAAAATGACCGTCGGAAATAAGACCTCCATTTTCACCGTACACGCAAAACGGATGGAATACGCGGGTGAAATACGCCACGTTGTCGTCTTCACCGATATTACAAAGCTCAATCAATTGGCGACACAGGATGTTTTGACACAAGTCGCCAACCGGTTTCAATTCGATAATGTATTGGAACATTCGATCAGTTTGGCTCAAAGATATGGACGTACTTTATCGATTCTTCTTATCGACATTGATTTTTTTAAAGAGGTAAATGATACCTACGGCCATTTAATCGGTGATGAAGTATTGAAAAAGTTAGCCCACACTCTGAGTGCGGGGATTCGTAAAAGCGATGTGATAGCCCGATGGGGAGGGGAAGAATTCGTTATTTTGCTTCCGGATAGCGAACTCTCTTCAGCGCTAAAGCTGGCAGAAACTCTTCGCGCTAAGGTGGCTGAAACCGATTTTGAACCCGTTGTTAAACAAATCACATGTTCGATCGGTGTTGCACGGTGGAATGAGGGGGAGAATAGCGATCAGCTTCTCAAACGTGTCGATGAAAAGCTTTATACTGCTAAAGAGGGCGGAAGGAACAGAGTTATCGGTTAATTACATTAACCCTGTTTTTATAACGATTTGCCATACGAGGGCGGAAGATATTCCGGCTGCGAAACCGGCGATAATATCATCGCCCATTACTCCGATTCCCCCTTTGGCTTCACGATCGATACGACCGATAATCGAGGGCTTTTTAATATCGTAAATTCTAAAAAAGATAAAGCTCAGAGCGATTTGCAGGGCGATACCGTTTTCCCAGTGCATCAGTGTCGCCATATCAAACCCGATTCCAGGTGCAATGGAAAGGGCAAACCACATCCCTACCAGCTCGTCGATAACGATGCGGCTGTCATCATGCTCATTGGAGGCACTTTCGTGTTTATCGATACTTTTAATCGCGATCAATGTAATCAGAATGGTCGCCAGAAACAGAGTCTGCGGCCCGAAATAGAGGAGTATCGCGATTCCCAGCGGAAGCGATGCGATGGTCCCCATGGTTCCCGGTGCTTTAGGAAAAAGGCCGCTGTAGCCTACGGTAAGAAAAAACCAATTCAATTTTTATCCCTTACGTTAATGATGTTGTCTGATAGAGGCGCATTAATGCGACGTAAAAATCTTTTTCCGTATGCTCTTCAAGCAGGCCGTTGACGGGCATAATGTCATAGTAGAGTTTAGAGAGATTTTTAAATCGGTTAGAATAGAGCGAAGCCACGATCATCGCCGATATCTCTTTGCGTACTAAAACAGCCGGAGGAAGCAGCCCCTGACGCATCAGTTCCAAGATGGATTCGGAGTGATAGGAGATGTGGTGGTGATGTCCGTGCGGGCAGGTTTGGATACTTACGAGTGTTTTACATTGATTGCAGTAGACATATTCGCTGGAAATCCCTACTTCGATATCAATACCGATGAGACGGTCTAAAATCGATTTATTGGCATTATGATCGTAATACATCCCGATTCCGGCATGGTTTTGCCCGATCATAAGGCGATCGCATCCGTAGTTTTTAGCCACAATCGCATCGAGGATAACTTCGTTGCTTCCGGCAAATATGTAACTGCTCTCTAACGGTACGATAACGACGCGGTTATGCGGAAGATAGTTATCGATGAAAAACTTTAATGTCTCATATCGCAATTCGTATTTCAAATCGGCATTATTGTAGGGTTTAAGGAGAAAAATAACGATGAGATCGGTGCGTTCCAAACTTTGGCGGATGAGACGCTCATGGGCACGGTGAAGCGGATTGGCAGCCATAAACAATGCAGTCGTGTGCTGCGCACCGATTTGTTCTTTTGCCTGTGCGAGCATTTCCTGAATCGATTGAACGGAGGTGAGATCGATAGAATAGTCGCCGCAGATAGCGAATTTCCCTAAGCGTTTATGGGTAGCACTGACGCCGGGGTGTGAAAGATCTTCGGTGCCGTATATCTGGTGCAGCCGCTCACGCGGATCGATGGGATATACTTCATCGACGCACAGCTCTCCTACAATGACGTTATCACATATCAGATCAAGTATCTCACCTTTAACTGCCGTCGTAAGAATGGTTTCGTTCACTTTTCCGCTGGGGGAGAGAATCAGGGGAAAGGGAAATGTTTTGCCCATAAACATTCCGCTGCTTAAAACCTCTTTGCTCTGCTTTTCGTTCATGAGCGCCGTTACGGGGCTGAGCATGCCGGATTTGAGCAAGGTGAGGGCTGAAACAGCCTCTTGGTCGATGTAGAGGGCTCTATTTTTTCTTGACGATGCCATATTTCTTTCTCTTTTCCCATAAACTTTTACGTGAAATACCGAGCTTTTTGGAGAGTTCCGTATCCGGAAAGCGGTTTTGGAAATGGATCATGATATATTTGACGTACTCTTCAATAGGCAAAATTTCACCTTGGTCGAAAAGATGGCTTTCACTTTCGATTTCGATCACTTTAAAAGGGAGATTATCGATCGGGTCGGTACTGGCGACGATACATTTTTTTCCGGCAATCAGCTCATAAAACGGTTTATGCTCCGATTTTTTGAGATTTTGAAAATCGGTGATAAAAAGGATAGAATCATCGTTTTGTGCCGCAATGTCACTGAACGCTTTAACCGAAGAGAGGGAGATAAACTGAAGCGTTTTATCGTGATGAGCCGCATATCGGAAGGCAAAAGCATCGGCGTATTTTTGATACCCGCTGCAAATAAAGAGAGGGAGTTCGACTTTGTCCAGATCCTCATCCATATTGATTGAATTAAAAGTATGCGAGAGGTAGCGTTCGTACGTTTGATTTTGGCGGCGTAGACGTTCATGATTCTGAAAATGTTGGATTTTACGGATCAGTTCTTCAATCATAAATGGCTTGAGGATGTAATCTTTGGCTCCGGCAGCAAGCGGCTTCGATACGGTATCGTTACTGACGTAGCTCACCATCAAAATGACGACGGCATTTTTATACGCCTCTATGACGGGGTAGATGTCTTGACCGCTGATGTTTGTTGAGAGGAGGACGACATCGTACGGTGTTCCGCGAAGCCCCTCTTTGGTAGAACTCGAAATATCACAGTTATGGCTTAGATCACTAAGCTTGGAAGCGATACTTTGCGCTAAATAAATTTCATTTTCGATAATGAGTATGTTCATCCGTTTTTCCAATCAAAATAGTGTACTGATGCGGTGGCTAAAACACCGACTCCCTCTTTACGGCCGATAAATCCCAAGTGCTCGGTCGTTGTCGCTTTGACATTGAGTCTGGCAGGTGGGATATGAAGCAGTGATGCGAGTGTTTGGCGCATTTTTTCTTTATAAGGGGCGATTTTCGGTGCTTGGGCGATAATGGTAATATCGGCATGCAGAATCACAAAACCGAAATGGTGGAGCTTTTCGACACAGCGCTGCAATAACCGCTTCGAGTCAATATTTTTGTACGACTCGTCGGTATCGGGAAACAGCATGCCGATATCTCCCAAACATGCCGCACCCAACAGTGCATCAATGAGGGCATGGATAGCTACGTCGCCGTCGCTGTGGGCTTTGAACCCGTAAGGGCTTTCAATCTCTACCCCGCAAAGAACCATCGGTTTGCCTTCTTCGAACGGATGGACGTCAAAGCCGTTTCCGGTGAAAAGATAGGGGGAGGGGGGTGATAGGCACTCCAATGCCGAAATATCGGAAGTATGGGTGATTTTGGCCGCCCGTGTATCCCCGGTGACAAAGTGGCGCGTACCCCCGCACGCTACGACCGCGCTGCTCTCATCGGTGTATTCGATATCGGTTTCCAGCGCACGGCGCAGGATTTCCGTACGCGAAAGCTGCGGTGTCTGAATCCGTTTTACCTGTTCGCGATTGATCGTCTCATTTTCGTACACAACTGTGTCGTGAACATCGAGTGCGGGAACAATCGTATCGGCAGATTCTTTGGATTCCAACAAACGCGCAATAAGATCGGGATCGATACAGGCACGGGCAATATCGGTAACCATTACATAAGGGGTTTTAACTTCTTTGAGGGCATTTTTAAGAGATTGTTGTCGTGTTGAGCCTCCGGAGACGAGGGTAAAATCGCACATAGATGCCATAAAGGGGATTTCATCCGGATGGGCCGAGAGGATAACTGTGGCATCGGGGAGATGTTCTTTGATACGGTTAGTAACATAAAGCCACAAAGGATCATGACCGATACGTAGCCACTGTTTTTTTACGGGGACTTTGAAACGGCTAGAGTTACCTGCTGCAAGTAAAATAAGCGTCAAATCAGACAAAATGTATCCTATTTTGGAAACTGTTACGAAATTATACACTTAAAAAGCTTTTTTTTATCTTGTTTGCGATAAATTATAGAATAAATCAAGAGGGAATAGGGGAGTCTTTTCCTAAATCCTCTTGAAGTTTTTAACTTACATTAAAAGAGAGTCTACCCTTTTAGGGGGTCTTATTTATAAGTCCAAGTAAGCTTTGACAAATTATTCAAGGAGCCAAGAATGAGAACCGAATGGGTCGCCAACAGACAAAACGACACCGTCCGCACTCAGATGTATTATGCCAAGCAAGGGATTATTACGGAAGAGATGGCGTATGTCGCCAAAGTAGAGGAGCTTGATCCTGAATTGGTTCGTTCCGAGGTTGCGCGGGGGCGTTTGATTATCCCTGCAAACATCAACCATAAAAATTTAGAACCTATGGCTATCGGAATTGCCGCACGCTGTAAAATCAATGCCAATATCGGTTCGTCCGCCATTGCGAGCGATGTCCAAGGGGAGATTGAAAAAATCCAGGTATCTCAGCACTATAAAGCCGATACGGCGATGGACCTCTCTACCGGAGGAGATCTGGATGAAATCCGCCGTGCGGTTATCGCCAATTCCAAAATCCCGATCGGAACCGTTCCCATCTATCAAATTTTGCACGACGTTAATAACAAAATCGAAGATTTGACGATCGAGAAAATGCTCGAAGTATTGGAACGTCAAGCACAGCAGGGGGTGAGTTATTTTACGATCCACGCCGGATTTTTGCTTGAGACGATGCCGAAAGTGGCCAAACGTAAAATGGGGATCGTCAGCCGCGGCGGATCGCTGATGGCGGCGTGGATGATGCATTATCACCGTGAGAACCCTTTTTATACGGCGTACGATGAAATCCTTGATATCTGCGCCCGTTATGACGTCTCCCTTTCGTTGGGAGACTCTCTACGTCCGGGATGTCTGGCGGATGCTTCGGATGAAGCGCAATTGGGTGAACTCAAAGTCCTCGGTGAATTGACCCTTCGTGCCTGGGAGAAAAATGTTCAGGTGATGATCGAAGGGCCGGGACACGTTCCCCTTAATCAGATCGAGCGGAATATGAAAATTCAGCGCGAATATTGCCATGAAGCACCGTTTTATATTCTCGGACCGCTCGTGACCGACATCGCGGCAGGGTACGATCATATCAGTTCCGCCATCGGTGCGGCGGTCGGCGGATGGCACGGAGCGTCGATGCTCTGTTACGTTACCCCTAAAGAGCATCTGGGATTACCGAACGCCGAAGACGTCCGTGCGGGGATAATCGCTTATAAAATTGCGGCGCATGCGGCGGATATCGCCCGAGGCCGAAAAGGTGCTCGTGACATCGATGATGCGATGAGCGATGCGCGATATGCGTTTGACTGGAACCGTCAGTTTGAGCTGGCTCTCGATCCGGAACGGGCGCGTGAGTATCATGATGAGACATTGCCGCAGGATGTCTTTAAAGAAGCGGAATTCTGCTCCATGTGCGGACCGAAATTCTGCTCGTACAAAATTACGCAGCAGATTATGGATAACCCCGAAGCGATTGCCCAGATCGCCGAAGAAGTAAAAGCCAAAAGCGCAAGCTAAAAACCATAAGGAGAATATATTTATGACAGAAGAAATTGTAAAATCGGCATTATCAAAAGTTACCTATCCGGGGTTCACGAAAGATATCGTGACATTCGGATTCGTTAAAGAGATCAAAATCGAGGGGAGCAATGTCAGTGTCACCGTTGATATCACCTCAAGCGCTCCGGAAGTAGCGCATCAAATCACGCTCGAAGCGACCGATGAGCTTAAACGTGCCGGAGCAGGTGAGGTTGTGGTCAATATTACTGCGCCGAAAATGCCGAGAGAGAGTTCATCGAAGGGGAAAAATATCGCTCCTCAAGTGAAAAACTTTATTATGGTCAGCTCGGGCAAAGGGGGAGTCGGTAAATCGACGACGTCGGTGAATCTTGCGGTTGCATTGGCGATGCAAGGGAAAAAAGTGGGTCTTTTGGATGCCGATATTTACGGTCCGAATATCCCGCGCATGATGGGGCTTGATGGTCAAAAGCCAGAAGTGGTCGGTAATAAAGTCCTTCCATTGAAAGCATACGGCGTAGAAGTAATGTCGATGGGTTCACTTATGGAAGAGGGGCAGTCGCTGATCTGGCGCGGTGCGATGATCATGAAAGCGATCGAGCAGTTCTTACGCGATATCATGTGGTCGGATTTGGATTGTTTGGTGATCGATATGCCTCCGGGTACCGGGGATGCTCAGCTTACACTGGCTCAAAGCGTTCCGGTGACCGTAGGTGTGACGGTAACTACACCTCAAATGGTATCGCTTGATGATTCACGCCGAAGTCTCGATATGTTCAAAAAATTGCATATCCCGATCGCGGGTGTGGTTGAGAATATGAGCGGATTTATCGCTCCCGATACCGGAGTCGAGTATGACATCTTCGGAAAAGGGACATCCAAAGCGATGGCAGATCAATTCGATACCTGTATCCTCGCCGAAATTCCGATCGAGCCTGCCATCCGCAGCGGCGGTGACGAGGGTAAACCGGTTACCTATTATGCCCCTACGTCTGAAACGGCAAAGCGTTATATGAAAGCGGCGGAAGATCTTTGGGCAACGATTGAGAAAATCAACGAAGAGGGCGGTGTTGATAATCAAGCGATCCAACCTAATACACCTCCGGGCGTATCGGCATGTTCGACTGCCGCCGCTCCGAAACAAGAGACGAGCGGAAGCTGCGGCACCGGTTGCGGCTGTCACTAAAGCAACCTCTTCCCCCCGAATCCCGGGGGAAATAGCCCCTTTTTAACAACTCTAATCTTTTTTTCAGTATAATCGATCTATTTACGTCAATTAAGTCAGGAATAATGAAAAAAGAAAAAACATTTTTTACGCTCGTTTTCAGTATTGTAGCGGTGATGATACTATTTATTGCCGTATTAGCGGCCACTTTCCGATATATGGGGCTTCAATCGGCAGAAAGCAAGGCTAATTTAGCGGCCCATATCGTTCAAGAGTCCTTAACGTCACATATGATTACCGGAAGTTCCGATTACCAAAATGAATTAGTGAAGCAAATCGGCGCCTTGGAAGGGATGAAAGGGGTATGGATCGTCCGTTCCGATGCCCTAAGCCGCCAATACGGAAAAGGGATTCATCCCCAAGAAGCGGCAGATGATATCGACCGTACCGTTTTACGTGACGGAAAAGCGATAAAAAACGTTTCAGGAACACTATTCTCTGATACTCTCTATCGACTCTCCATTCCCTATATCGCTACCGAAAATGGAAAGATCGATTGTTTGAGCTGTCACGATGCAAAAGTCGGCACGGTATTGGGAGCGGTCTCTATTGAAATGGAGATAAACGATCTTAAGATCACCGGATTGATTGCTGCCGCCACAGCTATTATTGTTTTGGTTAGTTTAACGATTTACTTACTTAAAATGATTCGCCATTATATTTCATCTTACAAAGAGACTTTAGACGAAGTAGCCGTTACGATGGAAAAAGCAGAGGGGGGCGATTACACTCACCGAGTTGAACAATCTGAATCTTCGGATGGGTACAAGGCCGCCATGTGGACCAATGCCGTGATGGAAAAACTCGACACGACACTCAGTGAAAGCGGAAAGAAAATGGCTTCACTTATTCGGCTTGACCAGCAAAACAGCGATCCTCTTTATACCCTTCAGATGGGGGTCGATCAACTTTACGAAGTCGAACGTTTTCGGGCGGAAATTGAAAAAGATCAAAATCTCGAAGAAGTCTATACACGGATCGTAGCGTTGCTTCGTACGCGTTGGAATTTGAGCAATTTTAATATTCTGGAACTCAATCCGCTTAATAAAACAACTCAGGTTGTCCATACGGAAAAAACGTTGCTTTGCGACGCTTTAAGCGGTTGTCGGGCTGATCGTACGAGCGGAATGGTGGATTCAAGCGGATGTGAAATCGCATGTCCCAAAATGATCGATCCTGAGGCCCATTATGTATGCCAAAGCTACTCGATCGTCGATGATTTGGATATTGTTGTCTCGTTGGTTACGTATGAAGCGCGAGAAATAGGAAAGATACGCTTGGCTCTTGAGCAATTAGGCAATTACATTAATGCGTCAAAACTTCAAATCATTAATAAAAAGCTGCAGCAGACGGTTCGGATCGATCCGCTTACGCAGCTTTATAACCGTGCCTATCTTGAAGAGATGACGAAGCTTATCATGGCACAGTCTACTCGGACGATGATACCGTACGGCATTTTGATGGTCGATATGGATCAGTTTAATCTGATCAACCATTCCTATGACATCACAGTCGGCGATGAGGTGATTAAGTCGATGGCTCATAATATTCTTGAGAATATTCGCCAAGGAGATATGCTCATTCGATACGGCGGTGATACGTTTGCCGTTATTCTCTACGATTATGAGAGCGATGAAGTACTTCAGGTGGCTGAAACGATACGCCTTTCGTTCAAGAAAAAAATCAGAGTCAATACCTATGCTATCCTCAAAACGGTGAGTATCGGAATTTCACTTTTCCCTGCACAAACGTCTAATATGATTGAGGGAGTCGAGTTTGCCAAAAGAGCACTTTTGGAAGCAAAACATCAAGGGGGAAATTTGTCTTTGAGGTATGACCCGAAATCGATGCCGGTATAATCTTTTTAACTGTTTTCTCTTGTCGTAAAGAAAAGAGAATCGGTTACGCGTTTTAGTATCCGGATAACAGCCAGCCGTTATATGAATGTTTGATAGTGTGTAGTTCTTTAAGGAATAAGGAAATTACTGACACTCAAGAGAAAATATACTATGAATAGAGAAAACAAGCAGATGAGATGTTTCCTCCTATCTGAGGAACACATCTTTGGGTGTCGGAGCGTTAGAATTGATCTCCGCCGCTAAACATACGATCTTCAAACTCGATTACGCGGTTACGTCCGGTATGTTTCCCTTCGTATAGGGCGATGTCGGCGAATTTGATCACTTTCCAGATCGAGTCGGCTTGGGTCGGGAAGTGGGCAATCCCGATACTCAATGTTTTTTGAATGGAGTCGTTTCCGAACTGGAATTTTTTCTCATTGAAAACCGTTCGTATTTTTTCGGCAACGCCCAATGCCCCTTCCGGCGTTGTATTATGGAGTAATACTAAGAACTCCTCTCCCCCGTAACGTACCGGTAAATCCGCTTTTCGAATACTTTGCACTAAAATCTCTGAAAGCGATTTGATAACAACATCTCCTGCATCGTGTCCGTAAGTATCGTTGACCATTTTAAAATAATCGATATCGATCATTAAGACGGCATAAGTGATATGGGATCTAGCCGCCTGCTCGGAACTTTTATCGATGAACTCTTCCAAGAAACGTCGGTTATAAAGGCCGGTTGCACCGTCTCTAAGAGAAGAATCCCGGAGCTTATCCATAAGACTTCGGCTTTCGATGACCGCTTTTGCCGCTTCGAAATAGTTTCGGATACTCGGCAATGCGAGGTTCATTCTCTCAATAGTTTCCGTGTCTTTGGCTGAATAGGAGAGAATCAACGACAAATCGTCATTAATATTGAACGGAATACACGAGTACTCTTTGTCTTCCGCACAATTGGCACAGATATTCGGAAAATCGGTAGAATAAACGTCACTCGCGGTTCTATAGCCTCTGCATTCGTTGGCATCTTTATCCACGCTTGGAAGACAAAAACTTTTGTGATCGGTGATGTGGATCAGTTTGCGCTCTTTGGAGTTTTTATCCACTTCATAGAGGGCAAAATGCTCAAAATTGAATTTTTCTTTTAAGACGTAAATAAACCGCTCATACACGGCATCTTTATTGGCATCGTGTTCTATCGTCTTTTTGAACTTATAAACGTCGGAAAGTTCCTGAATGATTATGCCCGCAGTACTGAGAGGGTCATTGCTGGAGATATTGGAGCGGGATGCAAACGTATTGAGATTATGTTTGATGCCGCCGAACGTCTCTTCCATCTTTTGAAAGAGGGTATTCATCTGATCGGCTACTTCGCTTCCGGCATCTTTGAGTGTCGTTGTAAAACGGAAACTAAAATCACCGGTACGGGCGCGTTTAATCCCGTTTTGGAGGTTTTCAAAAAGCTTCATATACGGTTTGAAATAGTGGTTTGTTACCCACAGTGCGATAATGATAAAGATAACGTTGATACCGAAAATTTTGGCGATTGTCATAGCGCCGGTTTGACGGATATCGTTGATATTGAATTCCATACTGATGGCACCTAAGACGTCTCCTTCTTTGGCGTTATGACAGGTGAGACAGTTAGGATTACCGTAAGCGGTAGCAATATAAGGGATCGTTACACGCAACACGGCATTTTGAGCATCTTCACTTATTTTGCGAACAGCTACTCCGTCTTTGAGAACTTGTCTGTCGATGGCATCTCTCGGGTGTTCATTTTCAAGCCCTTCCCCATGTTGTGCAACGACATTCGGAGACCGGACGATCCAAAGCTTTTGAACGTCTTTGATATTGGCAATATTGGACAGAAAGAACTCCCGTTTGTCCATCATCCCGTTGACCATGTGGGCGGTTAGACCGTCACGGACGATTTCAGCGGTCATTTTTGATTTCTCGATAGCATTATTGTATCCGTAGTCACGGAAGTTTAGCGCTACGTTAGTAATCGTTGCGACGGCAAGTCCGATCAGCATTAATGCGACAATAAATAATATTTTCCGATTAGCATTCATATTCGGTTACCTTATATAGTTGTTGGATAAAACAAAGAGACTTCTAAAGTAACTACATTATCTAAATAAATTTTAAAAATAGATGAAAGAAGAGTCTAAAGGCTACGGTTTATTCGACCGTAACGCTTTTTGCAAGGTTGCGAGGCATATCGACATCATTGCCCAGACGGATGGCGATCTCCATGGACAGGAGCTGCAAGACGACCATCATCTCAAAAAACTCACACATATAATCTTCATGTAAATGAGTTCGGATATGATCATCCGCTTTGTCAAAATCGAGAGGACTGATGGAACAGATTGTCGAATCACGTGCACTGAGCTCCTCAATGTTGCTTTTGGTTTTATCGTAAAGCATATGCTGCGGAAGCAGGGCAATGGTGAAAAGCTCGGGATCCGCCAGAGCAATCGGACCGTGTTTCATCTCGCCGCTCGGATACCCTTCCGCATGCAGATAAGAGATCTCTTTGAGTTTTAACGCCCCCTCAAGTGCTAGAGGATAGAAAACATCCCGTCCGATAAAAAAGAAGCCGTGTCCGTGAAGGTAGCGTTTTGAAAGGCGGCGCAGCTGCTCATGTAAAACATTCTCGACATTGACGGTTGCGGGAAGGGTGCGTAAGAGGTGGATTTGACGCTTAATTTCGTCTTTAGAAAGTGTTTTTCGGGTATCACCCAAATACAGACTCAACATCCACAGAACGCAGACTTGTGTTGCGAAGGCTTTAGTAGACGCGACCCCTTTTTCGATTCCCGCACGGGTAAGGATAGAAGCATCTGCCAACCTGACCATAGAGGAGTTGTCGACGTTGCAGATCACCATTGTTTTAAGGCCGCTTCGTTTGGCCATTTTGAGACTCTCTAGGGTATCGGCGGTTTCACCGCTTTGACTTATGACGATAAAGAGGGTATCAGAGGTCAAAAACGGCTCGCGATAGCGAAATTCGCTGGCAATTTCAACGGATACACGGATTTTTGAGTGGCGTTCAAACAGATAGCTGGCGACGAGAGCGGCATGATAGCTGGTACCGCAGGCACAGAGTTTAATCTCGTTAATCCCCTCAAACAAATTATTATCAAGCTCTTCGAAATAGACGCTCTCATCCCGTAATCGTCCGAGCAACGTGTCGGCGAGTACTCGGCTTTGCTCGTAAATCTCTTTTTCCATGAAAAATCGGAATCCCTCTTTTTGGGCAGAGAGTTTATTTTCGGAGAGGGGAGTGTATCGGAGAACGACCGGATTGTTATTTTCGTCAAACAGGGCAACGGTATCGGCGGATGCATAACCGTAATGGCCGTCTTCGAGGTAGATGACCTCATGGCATTTGCCGATGAGTGCGGCATCGGAAGAACCGAAAAGGGTTTCGTTTTCGCGATTGCGGCCGATAATCATTGGAGAACCGTGCTTGGCGAAGAAAATTGTCCCCTCAGCATCGGCATTGACGAGTAAAATCGCATACGCTCCGTGAAGTTGGGAAAGGGTTTGTTGAAATGCATCGAACGGAGTGGCAGCCGTTTTAAGCTGATATTCGAAGAGATGGACGATCACTTCGGTATCGGTCTGACTTAAAAACTGTATTCCCTGCGCGGTAAGCATCGTTTTGAGCTCTTGATAGTTTTCGATAATACCGTTATGGACAACGTACGAATTTTGTCCCAGATGGGGATGGGCATTAAGTTCGGTCGGTTTGCCGTGGGTTGCCCAGCGGGTATGACCGATCCCGACAGAGAAACCGGTGCTTTCATAATTTTGAGCTTTTTCTTCAAGATTGATCAGTTTCCCTACCGCTTTGAAAAGGGAAAAATTGCCCTCTTGCAATACGGCGATTCCTGCAGAATCATAACCGCGGTATTCAAGCTCGCGAAGTCCGTCGATCAATATTTTTTTAACCGGTTTAACTCCGATGTAGCCAACAATACCGCACATAGTTACTCTCCTACCAATTTTGCAATTATTTCGCGCGCATTATCGCACATCCTGTTTTGTTTTTCAATTAAGAAGTGGTCTCGTGCCATATTTTTGTTGGTATGGATTTTTGCGGTGGCGATATTGATCTGTGCTTCATCAAAACATTGGACAAAATAGGCTAAAAGGCCCCGTTGATTCGTTGTGTTGAGGTTAAGCTGTGCGTAATGGATGGAGTGCTCGCAATCGAGGGTAATTTCGTTAGGTTTGATAACCGGTTTTGGGAGGTTGAGTTTTTTTGTCATATCAAACGCCTCTTCGACAATAATCTCAATCTGCTCCATCGTCCCCTCTAACGGGCGTTGCAAGAATTCGATCTTAAAGTATTTGATACCGTCGAACAGGGTGAAAATATCCATCGACGCGACATCCAGATAGCTGAGTTTTCCGAGCAGATAGCCGAGATTCAAAGGGATACGGCGGAAGATATGGATAACCAGTCCCCCTTCGATATTGAGCTGATAGGTGAAAGTTTGGCATTCAAACGCCTCTTTGGAGATATTGACAATCTCACTTGGGGTGTGTTTAAAAAAGAAAAGATTCGATTCGATAGAGAGCACTTTTTTCTGTTCACTTTTTGAAAGTAGGCAAAAGTCAGGATCGTGATTAAGACGTTTTTCTTTATTGACCCGCTTAATGGCATCGGTAATCCGATCATTCTGGGAAGCAATTTCAAGAGAAGCTTCATACAGTTCATGAAGCAAATTGGCGCCGAAACTGGTATAGGTTCCGCTTCCTACACCGTTGATATCGGCATAGGTCAAAATGTAAAGCAGGGTCAAGTTTTCAGGAGTTTTGACTTTGGACATAAATTGGTAGAGGGTTTTTTCGTTATAAAGATTTTCGCGATAGGCGACATTGCTCATTAATACGTGATGGCGGACGAGCAATGCTCCCCGATCCAATTGCTGGGAGGGGAGTTTGAGATTTTTGAGAAAAGGGATGATGAGTTTTGCACCCACTTCCGAGTGATCTTGTTTGCGCCCTTTGCCTGTATCGTGAAGCAATATTACAGATTTTAGAAGGACTTTATCCGAGGTACTCAAAGGCAGATAGAGTGCTTCGACATACGGATCTTTAATATTTTCAAGTGCCTCAATGCATTTAATGGAGTGCAAATCGACCGGATAATGGTGATAGCCGTCAAACTGCGGCAAATGAAGTACTTTTTTAAAGGCGCCGATAAGGTGATGCAATATTCCCGCATCATAAAAAAGTTTTGCAATGACATAAAAATGGCGTCGCTCAAAAAGCTTCCGCAGCAATGTATAGGTTTTAACTCTCAGCGGATGTTTGATGTGAGTGTAGGTGAAATGAAAAAGGATGCTTGAGTCAAATATCCATTCACGGTCGTCTAAGCTTACAAGCAGCTCCAAGAGGAGATCGATCGAAGGGGTTGCAATGTTGTAAGAGGCATATAACGTATCTTTGACACGGTAAAATCCTTTTTGTATTCTCCCTAAACGGAGCACAGAAACCTGTGATGCATCATGAAGGTAGAGACGTGCCATTTTTTTGACATAAATCTGAGTGAAGTTGTTAATCCGCCATTGCGCTTCCAATAGACGGCTGACCAGTTTTCGTTCATCAGAGAACCCGAGCATTTGAGCGATACGCGGCATATAATCGAGGACGAGTTGGTCTTGCTGCTTTCCGCTGAGCAAATGCAGGGCACTCCGAACACGAAACAAAAGTTCTAAAGCGATTCGGTATTCACGGTATTGATCGTCATTAAAAAGCTTTCCGCTCAACTCTTTGAGACTGTTGACTCCGTAAATGGTTTTGGCAATCCAATACAGCAGCTGCGAATCACGCAATCCGCCAACTCCCTCTTTAATCTGAGGCTGCATCGAAAAAGGAAATTTACGACGGCGGGCATCTGCTTCTTCGATTTTGGCCATAATAAATTCTTTGGGATTATCGTGGCGGATAGCCGTGAGTTTATTTTGTACCGTACTCCAGGTAAAAGGGGACCCGATGATAAGGCGCGATTCCATCATAGCCGTTTTTATCGTAATGTCTTCGCGCGATGCACCCAACAAATCGCCCGCTTCATGGACGCGATGTCCCAGTTTTAGCCCTGCGTCCCATGCCAGGTAGAGAAACTTTTCGATAATGGCGGATGTGTTGTACCCGTCGTTTTTTTCATACACGATCATAAGGTCGATATCACTGTGGACGCACAGCTGTTCACGTCCGTAGCTGCCGAGTGCGATAAACGCGACAGGAATCGAACTGCGCATCGGCAGATAGTTGCCGAAAAGTCGGCGCAGCACCGTTTTATACATCAGGGAGATAATCGAATCGAGCGTTTTAGTATGGATAACGAGAAAATCTTTTCCCTGATTGCGCTCAAAAAGTTCGGGAAGAGAGTTCGTATAATCGGATATATAAAATTTAAAGAGCTTGGATATCTCAAAATCGCTCGCCCGGCGTTCGATGAGGTCTTCAATCTGTTCTGTAATGCTCATTGGGTCTACTTTTTATTTTATTGTAGCGTATAATCATTTTTTTTTGGCGTTATGACAGGGTTAAAAAAGAAGCAAATAGCTGTAGTCGTAAACGGTGATTTTAGAAATGGGACGCGTTGATAAAATAATGATACAATTATTCATTAAAGAAGGGGAGAATGAGAATGGATAGCAGTATGATTTATCAGAAAATTTTAGAAATTCATGATCATGCGATGGGTTTATTGCGTTCCACCAAAATTCCTCCGTATCCGTCACAATATAAAAAGTTTTTTGATCAGCTTTTTTCAGAAATTGCCGATGAACAGCTCCGTAAAGATCAGGAGAATGTAGATCAAAAAGTTCTCGGCGATTCGAAAGAAGACGTAACCAAATACCTTGATATGGTTGAACATTCCGTTGTCTCTTTTATCCAAGCGCATTCGGGCATAGCATCCGTCGCTGAGCTTCAGCGTCAATACATCGATACCGCTTCCTCAGAGTCAGCCGATAAATTCGTGACGTTTATCGAAGGGTTGAGTGCTCTTAATCAAACGATGTCTGATGAACTCGGCAAAGCTCAATTGCAGATTGATTATTTGACGAAAGAGCTTCAGGAAGCCCGTTGCGCCCTTACGACCGATCCGTTGACCAAAGTCGGAAACCGCCAAGGTTTTTCCGAGGATATTGAATCTTCAATCGAAGCGGGTGCGGGCAAACAGCTCTCCATGGTGCTCATGATGATGGATATAGACAATTTTAAATTTTTAAACGATGAATACGGTTATGTGGCGGGAGATAAAGTCCTTTATTTTATTGCCCAGACGATAAAAGGGATGATCCGCGCCGGAGATAAAGTTTACCGTTTCGGAGGAGAAGAATTCGCCGTCGTTCTTAACCGTTGCGATGTGGCGCAGGCACAGGCGATTGCCGATAAAATTCGTTTAAAAATCGAAAAAAGCCGTCTGATATATTCGGGTAAAAACGTCCATGTGACGGTTAGTGTCGGAGTAACGGTCCATCAGATGGGGGATACGTTGGATGACCTTATCGGACGTGCCGACAAAGCGCTTTATTGTGCTAAAAAATCGAATAAAAACTGTACTGTGTTATTTGATTGGTAAACACTACAGAGGAGATGAATCATGAAATACGACGCAGAGGAAAAAGGGAATATTGAGTCTATTCCGTTTGATAACGAGCAGATTAAAAAAATGGCGGCAGATACGTTCGTGGTGAGCTTGTCGAACCATGAACGTATCACCTTTCGACAAGCTCAGGGCGAACGGTTGGAATTTTTAGAACGGTTACGTATCTCTGAAAAAGAGGTCAATGAGGGGAAAATCAAACCTTTTGATTTGGAAAATTTAACAAAAAACGTCAGTTAAATATACACGTATTATCAAATGAAAGCATCCGAACTCGGGGGAATGGGAACGAGGAAAAATTAAAAGGATTATTATCATTGAAACGAAAAATATCATTTAATTTTGAAGACAAAGACTTTGCATTTGAAGAAGATAGTGATTTAGTTATTAAATTATTTTATGCTCTTGGTGCTGCTTTATCGGAAATACAAGTTTTTGAATCAAGCATTATTTTTTTATTGAGCGGGATTAAGTCTAAACAAAAAAATATTGCACTAAATGAAGCACTAAAAAAAGATGAAAGTAAAACATTAGGAGCATTAATAAATGAATTAATTAAATACATAGAAGCTGAAGAAATAAAAAATATGTTAGAAATCATCAAAAATGATAGAAATTACATAGTTCATAATATATTAAGAGATTATGGATGGCCTGTTATGTCAGAGTCAAAATATAAACATGCGATTAATGAAATTTTACAAATTAGAGAAATAATGCATAAAACTACACCTATCATAAATAAATATATCAGCTCAAATAATATCCTTGATATTATTGATATAGACGTATTGATTGATGATATTCAAAATTAAGTAAATATCCAATCTTCACTTTTTCATAGTTCTTACTGGAAAGATATGAGAAGTGTTATTTTGATGGGTAGTTTATTTCTTTTGCTATAATGCGCGTCAAATATATTCCTAAAAGATTTTTAAATGAATTTGATTGATAAAGTAAAAAATCATGAACGGCTGAGTTTCGACGAAGCGGTCGCGCTGTACGATTTAGACCTCTTTACCCTCGGTGAATTGGCCGATGAACGCCGCAAAGCGTTGCACGGTAAACGTACCTATTTTAATATCAATCGCCATATCAATCCGACCAATATCTGCAAAGACGTCTGTAAATTCTGCGCCTACAGTGCCAGCCGTAAAAATCCGAACCCTTATACGATGAGTCATGAAGAGATTTTGGCGATTACCGACGACATCGTTGAGCGGGATATCAAAGAGGTACACATCGTCTCTGCCCATAATCCCGATACGGGGTTAGAATGGTATCTGGAAGTGTTCAGTAAGATCAAAGCACGTCATCCGCAGCTCCATATCAAAGCCCTTACGGCGGCAGAGGTCCATTTTCTAGCCGAAGAGTACGGCAAAAGCTACGATGAAATCATCGATTTAATGATAGCCAACGGGGTCGATTCGATGCCAGGAGGCGGCGCTGAAATTTTTGACGAAAAAGTACGTGACTACATCTGCAAAGGGAAAGTCAATTCGCTGCAGTGGCTGGAGATTCACCGCAAATGGCACGAACGTGGGATGAAGTCTAACGTGACAATGCTTTTCGGTCATGTCGAAGAACGCTCGCATAGGATCGATCACATGATCCGTATCCGTGATTTGCAAGACGTTACGGGCGGTTTTAACTGTTTTATCCCTCTTGTGTATCAGATGGAAAATAACTTTTTGAATGTCAAAGAGCCTATCACGGCGCATGAAATTCTTAAAACGATGGCAATCAGCCGGATTGTTCTTGACAATGTTCCGAATCTCAAAGCGTATTGGGTCACTTCGACGGTTAATCTGGCCCTTGTCGCACAGGAATTCGGGGCGAACGATCTTGACGGAACGATTGAAAAAGAGTCGATCAACTCTGCCGCCGGCGCAAAAAGTGCGAATGGGGTTAATCTGAGCGAATTTGTTGCCTTGATAAAGAACAGCGGATTTGAGCCGATTGAGCGTGATAGCTTGTATAATACAATTAAAGCATGGTAAGGGAAACACAATGATATTAATGATCGACAATTATGACAGTTTTACCTATAACATTGTGCAGTATTGCTTAGAACTCGGAGCCGATTTGAAAATCATCCGAAACGATGAGATGAGTATCGAAGAGATTGAAGCGCTTCATCCGGAGAAAATCATTATTTCCCCGGGACCCGCAACACCCGATGATGCAGGAGTAACGCTCGATGTCATTCGCCACTTTGCCGATAAAGTTCCTATCCTCGGCATCTGTTTGGGTCATCAAAGCATCGCGCAGGCGTTCGGCGGGAATGTGGTACGGGCAGGGCGTATGATGCACGGTAAAACCTCAAAGATGGTACGGGAAGGTGAAACGCCGATTTTTCATAAACTCCCTGAGATGTTTACCGCTACCCGCTACCATTCCTTGATTGTAGAACAGGAGAATCTTCCGGAAGTGATTATTCCGACCGCCTACAGTGAAGACGATCATGAGATTATGGCATTGGAAATTAAAGACAAACCGATTTACGGCGTTCAGTTCCATCCTGAGTCGATTATGAGTGAATTCGGACATGAGATACTGAACAACTTTTTGAAACTATGAGAGAAAAGGGCTTTTTATCCTTAATACTGGGGATTAACTTTTTAATCCTGCTGTTACAGGTTAAAGGACTCTCCATCGGCGTTCACGAAGCAAAAATTTTGTACGGTGAACCCTCAGCGCTTCAGTTTTTGATCTCTTCTTCTCTCCATTTCTTCGGGCAAAACGATTATGCGCTCAGAGTGCCGATGATCAGTTTGCATCTGCTCTCTGCCCTGTTGCTTTACGGTATATCCAAACATTACGTTTCGCGTACGGGCGATCGATTATGGATTATACTTATTTATCTCCTTTTACCCGGTGTAACCAGTGCGGCATTGGTGGTAGATAATGCCGGATTGGTCATTGCGTCGCTTTTTTTATTCGGTTATCTGTATTTGAATTACGGTCGCTATGCGTTAGGGTTGGTTCCGTTTCTCATCGGTATCGATCCGGCGTTCGCGTATCTGTTTTTTGCAATAGCAATGTATGGCGTCTATCGAAAAGAGTATGTTTATATCGGGGTAGGGCTAATTTCATTATCCGTATCGCTCTATTTTTACGGTATTCATATCGGAGGACTGCCCGAAAGCCGTTTTTTGGATGTTTTGGGCGTTTATACGGCTATTTTTTCTCCTATAGTCTTTATCTATCTATTTTATGTTCTTTACCGTCGGATGATTGCCAAAGAATGGGATTTGATTTGGATGATATCCATGAGTGCATTTCTTATTTCATTGCTCCTCTCGTTTCGTCAAAAAGTGGAAGTGCAAACGTTTGCACCGTTTTTGCTTTTAGCGTTGCCTCTTGCGGCACAAACTTTTTTACACACCTATCGGATTCGCCTGCGCGAATATAGAAGACGGTACCGCATCCTTTTTTACAGTGCATTTTTCCTTTTAATATTGAACGCGTTGGCCGTCTTTTTTAACCACTATTTTTACCGCTTTATTAAAAATCCGACCCATCATTTTTCCTATTCGATGCATGCCGTCAAAGAACTCTCAAACCAATTGCACCGGAATCATATTCACTGCGTAGATGCAGACAATGAAAAGCTCCAATTACGACTGCGTTTTTACGGAATCACTCACTGTGAAGATTATCGATTGGGCAGCGAAAAGGTTGAAGGAGCCAGAAAAGTTACAATAAGTTACATAAATACACCAATCTATAAAGCATATGTTACAAAAGTAAACAAATAATCATCTTCTTTTTCTCAAATCCCCTCAGAAGTCATTCAAATTCCCTATAAGTGATATAATTTTCGTTAAATAGATTTTCGAAGGAGTTGCAATGGCTCAAAGAGCGATTCGTGAATACGACGGTAAAGCAATTTTCTCTAAACATTGGGAAAAATACTTCAGTGGGTTTCATTACGGTTTTAAATCAGTATTGGTAACCAATGGTGATGAATTACGTGCATGTGCGCAAAAACACGGTTTTGAATGGTTGAAACAAGAAGCTTTGGTTGCTAAACCGGATATGCTATTCGGTAAACGCGGTAAAAATGACTTGGTATTATTCAAAACCAACAAACCGGGCGATGTAACTCTTGAAGATGCGGCAAAATGGATTGACGAAAAAATTTCTCACGAAACAACGCTTCTCTCGGGACAACACGGAACATTGACACACTTTATCATTGAACCGTTCACTCCACACTCTCAGGATCAAGAGTATTATATCTCTGCAACGACGGTCGGTGAAGACGATGTTCTTTATCTATCGGCTGAGGGCGGTATGGAAGTTGAAGAGGGATGGGAAGAGAAAGTTAACGAAGTAACGATTCCGATCACGATGGACGATGCAAACATCGCTCACCTTATCCGTGCAAATGTTCCTGCGGGAATCCCAGCAGAAAATAAAGAGCGTTTTATCACATTCGCAGAGCAATTTTATAAATTTTACCGTGATTTGAATTTCGCCTATCTTGAAATCAATCCTATCGTTATGATCGGTAACGATATGCACATCCTTGACCTTGTTGCACGTCTTGATGATACGGCAGGCTTCATGATGGGTGAGTCATGGTGCGGTGCGGAATTCCCGACGGCATTCGGAATGGAAGACCAATCTCCGGAAGAAAAAGCGATTGCTGAAGCAGACTCGAAATCGGGTGCTTCATTGAAATTGACTATCCTTAACCCTATGGGACGTATCTGGACGATGGTTGCGGGCGGTGGTGCATCGGTTGTTTATGCCGATACGATTGCTGACCTTTCAGGAAATGTTGCCGATCTTGCGAACTACGGTGAGTACTCCGGCGGACCGACTACCGGTGAGACTAAATTCTATGCCGATACGGTTTTGGATTTGATGACTCGTCATAAAGATCCGAAAGGGCGCGATAAAATCCTTATCATCGGGGGTGCGATTGCAAACTTTACCGATGTCGCGAAAACCTTTACAGGTATTATCCAATCATTTGAAACCTATGCAGACAAAATGAAAGCGGTCGGAACTCGTATTTACGTACGTCGCGGCGGACCGAACTATGAAAAAGGTTTGAAAGACATCAAAGAAGCGGCAGACCGTTTGGGTCTCTATATCGAAGTTTATGGGCCAGAAACACACGTAACGGATATCGTACGTATGGCTCTAGAGAAGTAAGGAGAAAAATATGGGTGCTTTATTTACCAAAGATACACAAGCAATTTTTTGGAACAACAACGCAAGCGCTATCCAACGTATGTTGGATTACGATTATGTTATTAACCGCTCAAAGCCTTCGGTAGCGGCGATTGTCGCTCCGACATCCGGGAATAAATTCGAGAAATTTTTCTATGGTCCCGATGAGATCATGGTTCCGGTTTTCCGTAATACTACCGATGCAGCGGCAGCATTTCCTAATGCGGATGTTCTTCTAAACTTCGGTTCATTCCGTACGGCGTACGATGTTACGATGGAAGCGATCGCTATCAAAGGCCAATTCAAAACCGTTATGGTAACCGCTGAGGGTATCCCTGAGCGCCTTGCACGTACAATGAACCAAGCGGCTCGTGACGCGGGTGTGGTTGTAATCGGACCGGCTACGGTCGGCGGTATCGCTCCGGGCGGATTCAAAATCGCTAACGTCGGCGGAACCATCGAAAACATTATTAACTCTAAATTGCACCGGGCGGGTTCATGCGGATTGGTAACCCGTTCAGGCGGACTTTTCAATGAGCTTTCAAATATCATCTCTATCAATGCCGACGGTATTGCTGAAGGTGTTGCGATCGGTGGAGACCGTTTCGTAGGTTCTGTATTTATTGACAACCTTCTTCGTATGGAGAGCAACCCTGAAGTAAAATACATGGTTCTTCTCGGGGAAGTCGGAGGTACTGAAGAGTACAAAGTGATCGAAGCGGTCAAATCAGGCAAGATCAAAAAACCGATTATTGCATGGTGTATCGGTACGATCGCTAAACATTTCAGCTCAGGCGTTCAATTCGGTCACGCAGGTGCTTCGGCAAACGCGGATGCGGAAACGGCAGCGGCTAAAAATGAAGCGATGGCAGCAGCGGGTATCCATGTTCCTGCAAGTTTCAATGATCTTCCGCACACCATTGCGGAAGTTTACGGAAAACTTCGCTCAGCGGGTACAATCGGCGAAATCGTTGAACCTGAACTTCGCGCCGTACCGAAAGTACGCCGTAAAAAAGAGTTCATCTGTACGATCTCTGATGACCGCGGCGATGAAGCGACCTATGCGGGGTATCCGATCAGTTCGGTAGCCACTCCGGAAACAGGTTTTGGAATCGGTGATGTTATTTCATTGCTTTGGTTTAAAAAACGTTATCCGAAATGGGCAACGGATTATCTTGAGACGGTTATCAAAACCGTTGCCGATCACGGTCCGGCGGTTTCGGGTGCACACAATGCAAAAGTTACCGCACGTGCGGGAAAAGACGTTATTAGTTCATTGGTAACCGGTTTACTCACCATCGGACCGCGTTTCGGCGGAGCGATCGACGATGCGGCAAAATATTTCAAATACGCAAACGACCGCGGAATGAGCCCGGCTGAGTTCATCGATTATATGAAAAAAGAGGGTAAAACGATCTCCGGTATCGGTCACCGTATCAAATCGGTACGTAACCCGGATCTTCGTGTATCGGGATTGAAAAAATATGCGGCAGAACATTTCCCAAGCACTCCGTTGCTCGATTTCGCTCTTGAAGTTGAAAAATTGACAACGTCTAAAAAAGACAACCTTATCTTGAACGTTGACGGTACGATCGGTATCTTGATGGTTGATATGTGGCGCGCACTCGGATACTCTGAAGATGAGATCGACGGCTTCATCGAAGCGGGTGCGTTGAACGCATTCTTCGTTGTCGGCCGCTCTATCGGATTCATCGGACATATTCTGGATGAAAAACGTCTCGGTATGCCGATGTATCGCCATCCGACTGACGATATCCTCTACAACGTCGAACTCGCAGACGAAATCTAAACCTTTCCATTTTATTCCCGCGAAAGCGGGAAGATCCCTTCTTTCGCTTCAAACTTTCTCCTTTTTTGTTATAATCGTTTTTTAATGAATTTTGTTTTCTAAAGGTTTCGATTATGAAACGTTTTGCATTTACGATGCTTGAATTGGTATTTGTTATTATAGTGATAGGAATTTTAGCCGTGCTCGCCATGCCGGATTTTAAATCGAACCCATTGCAGCAAGCGGCAGAACAAGTGGCAAGTCATATACGATATACGCAACATCTGGCAATGGTTGATGATAAGTTTGATCCGACAGACCCAACATGGTTTCAAGAAAAATGGCAAATACGTTTTAGATTGCTTATGCATGAGAATGGATATGTGATTTTTTCAGATTCTGTTACACAAAGAGCAAATGCAAATAATGCAGAAATGGCAATTGATCCTCTTACAGGTCAGCGTATCAATGGTTTTGATTTATACCCTGCTGCAAATTTGACAGCATCTTATGATATTAAAGGTGATAATACCGGTATTGTTCAGAGTTGTTTTACTGCAGATGGGAGTCTTGTCACCTCTAATGTAGGCGTATTTGCATTTGACCATTTGGGTCGTCCATACAGCGGAGTTAGTAATGCGGCTACAGCGGCACAATATCTTATGGTAAATGATTGTACTCTTACATTAACTAACAATTCAGGACAATCAGCAGTCATTACCGTTCGTCCTGAAACGGGTTATGTATCAGTCAGATACAACTAGAAAGTGACTTTTTTCACTTTCTAGTAAATTCTTTCGAAAACCTCTTGACATCTTTTGCATTTTCCCCTATAATTCCCGTCCACAAACGCTGATAGGCCTTGAGTTAAGGTTTA